>SDBS01000154.1_pt1 | contig 57023 bp, 54 predicted proteins | sample 2277091 | NCBI WGS metagenome assembly SDBS01 (sample SAMN10404972, study PRJNA504765) | marine sediment metagenome | isolation source: marine sediment core GS10_PC15, 163 cmbsf | place: Arctic Ocean: Southern Knipovich Ridge | collected 2010 | reverse complement strand
TGATATCGACGCCGTGATCATCGATGAGGTCGCCGGACAGGGCTATCTCGGTGAGAACGCCGATGAGTTGGCCCTCGTGGGGCCATCGATGTCGAGCGATCAGCTCGGGTTCATCTTCCCACTTGGAAGTGAACTGGTTGAGGCAGTCAACATGGCATTCATAGAGATGTTTGAAAGCGGGTTCTTCGAAGAGGTCAACTTACGATACTTCGGATCTGATTTCGACATCACCTATGACGACCTGGGCTAGACGACGAAAACAAAACTCGGTGGAATAACGCCGTGAAGATGTAACATAGATCGGTGTGCGGGTTAGGTTGCCCGCACACCGACTGTCGCACCCTGGAATTGGAGGGTACGTGGCCGAACACACACCTGTTGAACCAATGGAGGAAATTCGGGCGGATTTCACGCCAGGAGAAAAATCTGTTGGAAAACGGATTGTGGATCTTCCCTGGTGGTTCATTGGCATAATCTTTATTGCCTTCTGGGCAGCTTTTATCATCATCACCAACCCAGATTATTCACAAGCCTTTAACTGGATCAAGGCTGGTCTCCGCATCACAATCCAAACTTCCATAACCGCATATCTCATCGCCATTATCATCGGTCTGTTCACCGGTCTCGGTCGATTATCCAAGAACGTCGTCATCAACAATCTTGCGAGACTTTACGTTGAACTGGTACGCGGAATCCCGATGCTGGTGTTGATCTTCTTCATCGCCCTCGTTGGCGTACCGGCAGTCGTGGAACTCCTGAATAAGCTCGGGGAATGGGCATTGGCCAATGGATTGACGGTTATCGGAGAAATTCTCACCATATTCAACACCAAAGCCATTCCCATGCTTGCGCGTGCGATCATCGCGTTAAGCGTAACCTACGGCGCGTTTCTGGCTGAAATTTTCCGAGCTGGTATCCAGTCGATCGGAAAAGGTCAGACCGAGGCGGCCCGCTCTCTGGGGATGAGCACCGGCCAATCCATGCGTTACATCATCCTTCCCCAGGCCATCAGGAACGTGCTCCCTGCGCTCGGAAATGATTTCGTGGCCATGGTGAAAGATTCATCCTTAGTGTCCTTACTTGCAGTGAGGGATATCACACAAATAGCTCGCCTGTATGCTGGATCCACATTTCGCTTCCGGGAAGCCTATATCACCCTCGCTGTGATGTACCTCACGTTGACCGTGATGCTCTCACTCGTGGTTCAAGCCGTGGAAAGGCGTATGCGACGAAATGAGTGACACAAAGCGTATCGTTGTGGTGAAAGATCTTGTAAAGCATTTCGGCGATGTCGAAGCGCTTAATGGTGTCAGCTTGGAGGTGGACCGCGGCAAGGTCCTGGTGATCATCGGACCCAGCGGATCGGGAAAATCCACATTACTCAGGTGTGTAAACCACCTCGAGACGCCATCAGCTGGCGAGATATGGATCGATGGTGAGCAGCTTACGCACGATCAGAAGCAGCTTAATAGAGTCCGAGCCGAAATCGGCATGGTGTTCCAGTTGTTCAATCTCTTCCCTCATTTGACCGCCATAGAGAATGTCACCCTGGCGCAGCGTGTGGTCAGAAAGCGATCGAAAGAAGAATCGTATACGATCGCCATGCAGCAGCTCGAACGTGTGGGAATCCCTGAGAAGGCCGATGTTTATCCGGCACAGCTATCCGGCGGGCAGCAGCAGCGTGTCGCCATTGCCCGAGCTCTTTCCATGAACCCAAAAATTATGCTCTTCGATGAGCCCACCAGTGCGCTCGACCCCGAGATGATCAAGGAAGTGCTCGATGTGATGTTGGATCTGGCGCGGGAGGGCATGACGATGCTCGTGGTCTCGCATGAGATGGGTTTTACCCGGGCGGCGGCAGATAACGTCATTTTTATGGACGAGGGCTTGATCGTCGAGCACACCACCCCGCACGATCTTTTCCACAATCCCCGGGAAGATCGGACGAAACTATTCCTCTCACAGATACTCTAGTACGCTCTTCATCACATTCGATTATTTTTAGCGTGGGATGTAAAATAAAACAGGTCACGAATTGCGACCTGTTTGTGGAAGTGCGCTGGGCGGGAGTTGAACCCGCACGCCCTAGGGCACATGGCCCTCAACCATGCCTGTCTGCCAGTTCCAGCACCAGCGCATTGTTCTGAAATGTGCCGCGGTATTATAGCCCAGGAGTTACCTTTGTTCAACAGAACGAGGCACTTCTTCAATTGGTTTTTTCTTCAGTCGGTTTTGTGGACCTTCTCTCAAAGTAAGAAGGGGATCATATCATCATGAGAATTGTGCTCGACGCCATGGGAAGCGATACACATCCGGGGCCTGAGGTCCAGGCGGCTATCGACGCCGTGGAGCGGTGGGGCGACCCCATCATCCTCACGGGTCCCAAAGAAGAACTGGAGGTTCGGATTCGCACGCTGGGTGGAGACCTGGATAAAATCGAAATCGCACATTCGACCGAAGTGCTCACCATGACGGACAAACCCGCTGAAACCGCACGAAGAAGCGCCGCGAATTCTATGGCCGTGGGGGTCGACCTCGTAAAGAATGGCGATGCCGATGCGTTCGTCACCGCTGGCAACACCGGAGGCGCCATGGCGACCGCCCTCTTCCGTCTTGGGAGAATACGAGGTGTAAAACGACCCGGTCTCGCACCCACCCTGCCCGTGATGGGAGGCCATGTCATCATGATCGATCTTGGCGCAAATACGGACTGCAAACCCGAATACCTGGTCCAATTTGCCCTGATGGGATCGGTGTACGCAGAACGCGTATTCAACAAATCAAAGCCTCGTATCGCGCTGCTCTCCAATGGTGAAGAACCAGGTAAGGGCAACGAATTAGTGAAAGAGACGTTCCCCCTGCTGGAGCAATCCGGCCTCAATTTTATAGGCAACGTTGAACCGAAGGATGTGTACGCGGGCGCAGCGGATGTCGTCGTGAGCGATGGTTTCGTCGGCAACATTTTCCTGAAAACCAGCGAAGCGATCGCCAAATTCCTTATCGACATGATCCGCACGGAGATAAAAGCAAGTCCCGTTACATCATTGGGCGGTTTGATCGCGAAACCCGCCTTCAAGAAAGTCGGCAAGCTGCTCGACCCGGCTGAGTACGGGGGTGTACCACTTTTGGGCGTAAACGGTGTTGTTTACATAGGGCACGGTCGCTCAGAATCATATGCGCTCTTGAATGCCATTCGTGCCGCCCGGACCGCAATCGAAGGTGGTATTCTCGAAGCCACACAAGATGCGATAAAATCTCACTTTATTTCATAGACTTGGAGGTCTAATGGCCAATTCACGCACTCGCGTCGTCGTCACCGGAATGGGTGTGATGACCTGCGTGGGAACCGATCTGGAGACATTCTGGGAATCATTAGTAGCTGGGAAATCGGGGATCGGAAAGATATCCTCGTTCGATCCCAGCGATCTTCCCTGCCAAATTGCGGGCGAAATTGCAGATTTTGATGTCCTCGACTATATGCCTAAAAAAGAAGCCCGGAGGATGGCGAGGTCAACGCATTTCGCCATGGCAGCAGCCATGGAAGCGATGAAGGATTCTGGCCTCCCGGATCCACTTCCTTATCCTGAGAGGGTGGGCGTGTACTTTGGCACTGGGATCGGGGGCATGGAGCGAGCCGTCGAGGGGTTGGAGGTATTACGGGTTCAGGGTCTTGCTCGAGTGAATCCATTCTTCATGCCCTCCGTCCTCCCAAATATGCCGGCGTTCTATGTCACTCGGCACTTTGGCGCCGTTGGTCCGAACCTGACCATCACGACGGCATGTGCAACCGGATCGCAGATCATTGGAGAAGGGGCGCAGGCGATCCGGAATGGTTGGGCAGATGTGGTCATCGCCGGAGGAACCGAGGCGATGATCGAGGACTGGGCTGTTGGCGGTTTTTCTGTGCTGCGAGCGATCCCCTTCAACTACAACGATGAGCCCGAGAGAGCTTCACGTCCATTTGACGCATTGCGTGAAGGCTTCGTTTTTTCTGAAGGTTCCGGATGCGTTGTGCTGGAGAGCCTTGAACACGCCGAGGGGAGAGGCGCCCGGATCTATGCTGAGGTGGCCGGCTACGCCTCGTCGAGCGATGCTTTCCATATCGCAGCCCCTCATCCTGATGCCGAAGGTGCCATTCGCACAATGGATTGGGCGATTAAGGACGCCGGGATTGAGTTAGAGGAAATCGAATACATCAATGCCCACGGAACCTCGACGAAACTCAATGATGCCACAGAGACCATGGCGATTAAGAAACTTTTCGGTGAGAGAGCTATGGATATCCCCATCTCAGCTACAAAATCCATGATGGGTCACGCGATGGGCGCTTCTGGCACGATCGAGGCGATCGTTTGTATTCTCACCATCCGGAATGGGATGATCCACCCCACGATTAATTACGAGAATCCGGAAGAGGGATTGGATCTAGATTATGTCCCCAACCAGGCCAGGAAGGCGGATATCGACATCGCTCTCTCCAATTCCTTTGGACTGGGTGGCCAGAACGCCTGCCTCGTTCTGAAGCGAGTGGAATGATATGAAGAGCTACGTCAACGAACCTTACATTCGCAGACGAAAGGGCATCGGTCGCTGGACCATGTATGGGGGCATCGCGCTCTCCATTGGTGCAGTTGTACTCATATTCCAAAACGAATCGGCGTTCTTACTCTCACTCATTGGCGTCCTCGTCGGAACACTTCTCTCACAAGTCGGTATGGTAATCTATGGGCGATTTGGTCGTGAGCCGAGAATGGACGAAGTGCTTGACGGCGTCATGAAAGGGCTGGACGACGAATACGCTCTATTCCATTATTACCTGGGAACAGACCACGCCCTGTTCACACCCGCGGGTCCTTATGCGATTTTGCCAAAGCTGGAAGAGGGCGAAATCAACTTTGAAGACGGAAGCTGGGTCCAGATCACGGAGAAGAGATTTCCTTATCGTAGAACCGCAAAGAAATCGCTGGCCAAGATCGACAAAGAGGCGCTGGGGGCGGCTTCATCGTTCCAGAGGAAGCTCGAACGGATTCTGCCCGAGCGCGATCTCGAAGTGAAGCCCATCATCGTGTTCCTCAATCCTCAAGCCAACCTGGGGAGCCATGAGACAAATATTCTTGTCGTCCATGGGAAGAAGCTGAAGCAGGCTCTCCGCCGGCTCCCCCGGGGGAAATCACTCAATCAGGGGGAACTCGAGCAATTGGCGGGTGAAATTATTCCGTAAACCGCGAAATGGAATGCTCGCCGCTAAAGGATCCCGGTACCCGAAGCATCATGGATTCAGTTTCCGGGATGCTTACTCAGTGTATCCGGGATACTAATCTTAACAACAGCAACCAGTTCCGGTTAAAACTCAGGTTCACATCCCTTAGCTTCCTCGCTGCGATAGACACCAAGAGGATAGATGATGATAATTCCATCTGTGTCCGGAAACGACACAACCCAATCTGTCCCTTTGGATGGATGATCACAGATACGGGACCCCTCTCTATGGGGCTGTATGGTCTCCTCCCGCATGGTACGTACATCATTGAAGACAACAGCAAGCAGCTCTCCACCCGCAGACGGGAAAACTTCTGCTGCATCTTGAATCAGCCATTATCTCGCTGCCAACGGCGAATAGCATCCTCAATCCACATGGTCATGTCCCCGTGAGGAGAGCGGCGCTTTTCGAAGGCAATTAATCTTTCGGCGATGTCATGATCGCCATTCAGCCGAATGAGCAGATTATCATAGAGTACATTCTGTTCATTAATTTCTTCAATCGCCTTATCGCTCTGTGGGCTGGCAAATGCGTTACGCAGAAAATGCGAAAGCGAGGAAATCAACCCTGTTCCTGGGGAGGATGAATGCTCTAACGTCGAATGCTCAATTTCATCAAAATCCTCGGGCTCGTATATGTTGACACCACAATTCGGACAGCGAGTGAGCTCCAAATAGAAATAGGCACCGCATCTCGCGCATTCGAGTTCATCATCAGCAGGCAGGGGATCAATACTTGTTGGCATTACGAATCACCTTGGCAGATTGAATAGGCCCCTTACGGTTTTGAGCTGAGCAGCGATAAGACTTAGTCTTTGTTTACGTCGGAAAACTGTGTATTCCAACCAACGAATTGCTTCGTAATTCTCCTAAGCTCCTTAGAGCCACTATGGAGCGTCAGCGACATAACCATCCGCCTCCGGCGAGTGTGAGGCGCTCGCAAGGTGTCTTAAATCTTATCAGACAGCCTCGGGGCCATTTCCAGGAAATCGCTGCTTGCCAAGTGCTCTCTTCATGATAAAGACCAATACCCAGGGCATAATTCCCACTACGACTATGAACTGGGGGCCTCCTAGCAAGGGTAATGCTGCTGCATTGGCTACGTTCATCGCAGCATGAAACACCATTACCAGGAATACACTCTGTGTGTTGTTGTATAGCCACGTGTACAAGTAAGTCAACCCGATAAGGGACATGGTGTTTCCCGCAAGGCCAAATATAACGGTAGCAACCATTGCAGCAGGGTGCACATCCACCATAACCATCAAGATGCTGTACGCGGTGATCGGGTAATGCCAGATAGCCCAGTTTAATCCATTCGCCCAGATGTAGCGATCACCACCAGACCGTGATTTCTGCTTGGGGAGAAGAAACCCTCGCCAACCAGGCTCCTCACCGAGACCACTTGTTAGGAGCTGCATCAGGAATAGTGGAAGAATGTATGGTATGAATGCGAGCAGGCTATTGTTGGCTTTGCCTCGAGATGCCCGTAAACATGGCCAAGCCAGCTGGAACGAATGCCAGCAGTAAAGCAATACTGAAGGCCGTCAGATACCATCGAATACCGATTTTCCATTTCTTCATCCGAGCCCAAAGCTCGTTGATACCAACCTTTCCTCCATCAAGACTTGTGCTTACCAGTGCCCCGACTAGTGGCCCATAAACTGCTAAGCTGAAAGCGACCGGAACAACAAGATGTCGTGCATCGGCGAAACCATTCTGGACGAGCAGCGGGATATTGTCTATGGTCGGTAAGAGATACCCTTGTCTGGTCGCAATGATCATGGATGGCACCCAGAGAATCCATGTAATCCCGTAGGCCAGAACAAGGTAGATGGCTATCGGGTGACGGCGGAACCGTTCGATGGTTTGACGGTTCATCAGATCTATTCTTCTCTATCAAGAATCTCAGGAAGACCAACTGCTTAACTGAATGAGCTGCCTAGCATCTGCTTCTATAGATACGGTTCTTACCCACTCCCAAATGGGATGAGACTCCGAGCATCATAGATGCAGTATCCCGAATACTCCATATATTATGGATATTGTATCCGGGACACTAATCTTCCAACAGCACAAACAGGCATGTACGATCCACGCTATTTCTTTCGAGCGTAGACCCCTGAACGTCCAGCTCAGGAAATCAGGAAATCGTCAAGCGCCTCGCGGGAAATGCGCAGGGAATTCCCGATTTTCTTGGCCTTAATCTGCCCATCATCGATAGCTGCGACGACATCCTCTTCCGACACTTTCAAATAGGCTGCGGCTTCGGAAGGAGTCATGACATCGGGCGGTCCGCTTGAGCCTCCGCCTGCCGCGGCGGCGCCGGCTCCGCTGCCAGTACCTTTCAGCGAATCGGCCAACACGTTGCCGATCCCCATGCCCGCACCGATCCCGGCTGTCAGTCCAGCACCTCCGGAAGGATTCTGCGCGGCATCACGCATGGCATCAGCAGCCTGCAGTTGTGTGTAGACATCCATATCGAGCATGCCCATCGCACGCAGGTCTTCGGCTGATTTGTCGGAAGGCTTCAGGCTTTCGATGTAGAACGTTTTGAGCGTCAGCCCGATAGCTTTGAAGTCATCCTGGGCTTTTGCCCGGACACCTATTCCGAGCTCCTCCACGAGTCCGATCAACTCGGGAACGTTTGTGGCTTCAGTCGTCTCTCCGAGCAGATCTTGCAGCTTGGATAGTAACATCGATCGCATGCGAGCTTCGATGTCCTGCGTAGTGTATATGCCGCTCACACCTACGATCTGGTTGACGAACTGCTGGGCATCCGCGACTTCGAAACTGTAAGTACCGAACCCTTGAAGGAGGGCTACGCCCAGCCCCATGCCCGGATTGCGGACAAGGATGGGTTGAGGTGTGCCCCATTTCTGATCGGCGAATTCCTTCATCGATACGAAGTAGACCTCCGCAGTGAACGGAGATCGGTCATCAAATGCACGCCCGATCAGGTCTATTAATATGGGGATATTCGCGGTGGTAATGGTGTGACGTCCGGCGCTGAAAGTATCGAGAGCCTTTCCATCACGGAAGAACACCGCATTTTGCGGTTCCCTCACAATCACCTGGCTGCCAATGCGAAAATCTCCAGCACCCTCTTGCGGGATTCGATGGACGATTTCACCTTTCATCTCGTCCGGATACTCAACAACATCAAAAATTCTGGCCATGGCTTATTCTCCTCCTGCTAACTCAGGCATCCGTAGATAGTATAACTTCATCTCGGCGATTGTATGTATCGATAACTCCCTGGCTCAGCCGGGTGAGATGACTCACCGCTGCTGGCATACCATCAGTACTTATTGAAGCATCCACATTATCAATAGCTCGAGACACGTCATCCACCCCTTCGAGCAGTGCAAGATCGTATTTGTAAATCTCTTCTAACTCGAAACTCTTAACCGTGACGACGTCAAAAAATCCCGCATAACCGTAGGATGCTGTCTTGATCCGATCCACGAACGCACGCAACTTTAGCGCAGCCGCTTCGAGATCATCGACCGATTCAATTTTGCCATCCGCAATCATCTTCCGCTGGAGCTCCGATATCCGGCTCCACTGTTCTTCATAACGCAGTGTAATTGTGTCCCTCAGGAGCTTATCACCAGCCCGGCGATTCTCACGATCAAAATAACCGATATACTCCGCCAGGTAATTCCTTATTTTGCTGATAATGTCCTTGCTTTCTGTTACCTTATCCATTGGGTCTGTCATATTATTCTCCCTGATATTCTCATGAACTCTACCGCTGACTTCGATTATAGGTCGATGCTCTCAAATCCACAACGACCGACCTGACGAATCCCTGACACACCCTCTCACTTCGCCAACATTAGCAAGTATAATTGCAGAAATTAACTGTAGGAGGCCAGCATGGCCATAATTGATGATCTCCTGCGAGTCGCAAAACCTCTAGGCGACTCGATCCGAATAAGCGAAGGACCGGAGGTAACCGTACGCAGTGTAGATGATTTGCGAGCGAACATCGAAATCGTGGTAAGGACTGCGGTGTTTGGAGATCCACGTGAGCGAGGTCTTGCTCGATGGTTAATCCGGACCATCGCCGTGGATGTCGGAGCTTATCCCGCTTCAATTCATGAGTTTTACATCGCAAGAGGACAGGGAAAGATCGATGACGACTTTACTGTTCCGGCGATAAATTTGCGGGCATTATCGTATACAGCAGCCAGGGCTGTTTTCCGCGCGGCTCAGGCCTGCGACGCCGGCGCTCTCATCTTCGAGATCGCTCGTTCAGAAATGGGCTACACCGATCAGCGCCCAACGGAATACGCCACCGCGATCCTGGGAGCGGCTATTGCCGAGGGTTACAAGGGCCCCGTATTCATTCAGGGGGATCACTACCAGATTAGCGCCAGCCGATTTGCTAAAGATGCGGCGGGGGAGGTCAAGACCGTATGTGATTTATCGATAGAATCGATTGGTGCAGGTTTCTTCAATATCGATATCGACACCTCCACACTCGTAGACCTTGAGCAGAAAACCATCCCGGAACAACAGCTAACAAACTACACACTTTGTGCAGAAATCGCAGCACATATTCGGAATAACGAACCGAAGAATGTAACGATCTCATTAGGCGGGGAAATTGGCGAGGTGGGCGGTCAGAACAGCACCGAACCAGAACTACGTGCCTTCATGGATGGTTTCAACACCAAGCTGCCGGAGCTCGCAAAGGGCGCAAAAGGGCTCTCAAAAATCAGTATCCAGACAGGAACCTCACATGGCGGGGTCGTGCTTCCTGATGGCTCAATTGCAGATGTGTCCGTTGATTTTGACACCCTGGCACAGCTTTCGCTTGTGGCCAAGGATTACGATATGGGTGGCGCCGTGCAACATGGAGCATCCACGCTACCTGAAGAAGCCTTCACCAAATTCGCCGAAGCTGGTGCATTGGAAGTTCACCTCGCAACCGGTTTTCAAAACATCCTCTTCGATCATATTCCGGATTCTTTGCGGGATGAGATTTACGTCTACCTCACCGAGAACCACAGCGACGAACGAAAAGAGGGTCAGACGGACGACCAATTCTTTTACAAGACACGTAAGCGCGCCTTGGGTCCATTTAAAAAGCCCCTCTGGGATCTCCCGAGTGAATCAGTTGATAAAATTGATAGAGCGTGGGAAGAACAGTTTCAACTTCTCTTTAAAAGATTGAACATTAAAAACACACGCAAAAGCGTCAAAGAACACACCACCCCCGTACAGATTTATCCAGATGTTAGGGGCTACATTACGGAGACAACCGTCGAAGAAGATGTCAGCGATCTGGCAGATTAGTCATTACCCTCTCCATGTCCCTGCCCGGTCAAAGACCCGATCCTAATCGATACAGCATCATTCCGAGGACCTTATCCTTTCTCATCCACGAGGATAAGGTCCTGTTGATTAAAATCGCGGGGGGAAGGAGCGGCTGGTCCGGGAAATACAACGGCATCGGCGGTCATGTTGAGCAAGGAGAAGATCCGAAGTCCTCAGCCATCCGGGAGATAAGTGAGGAAGCCGGAATATCGATCGACCAACTCTCCCTTTGCGGCGTCATGATGATCGATGTGGGCCGCTCACCAGGAATTGGTTTGTATATTTTCGTCGGTGAAACGGACTTCGGCGTTCCCCGCGGCAGTAAAGAAGGTGCACCCGAGTGGATTCACATCAACAGGCTGGATGATATCCCCCTGGTGTCGGATCTGACTGAGCTGCTGCCTCGAGCCCTCTACAGCTTTCGTAACCACGCTCCTTTTACCGGAATTACCACGTTCTCCCCCGCAGGGGAGCCAATACTTTCCTTCAACTGAATATCTGGGTATTTACCAACTTGGGAGAACTAGGGATCGGGTCTCGATCGAGGTTGGGTCGATCTATGTACTTGGCCACTCATAAAATAGAAGCATGGTGTTTCCATATTTTCGGCGGTCGAATTCAAGCAAATTGGTGAGCTCAATATTTTGCAGTTCATCCGGGTGGATCTGAGTGATGACCCAAGCATCAGGATTAAGCCAATGGGGATCGTCATCCAGAATTTTCAAAGTCTCAAGCCATAAGGTTTTAAATTGTGGGGGTGCGACGAAGACGTAATCATACGGCTCGGGGCATGGTGCAGTCAGCAGCTTATGTGCATCTCTTTGAAGGATCTCATTGTTTTCTAGAAGCGCGGTATGCTCGATGTTCTCCCTGATCGTCTTGATCGCTTTTGTGTCAGCATCGTTGAACAATACCCATTCTGCACCTCTGCTCAGTGCTTCGATCCCCACGCTTCCAGTCCCAGCAAAAAGATCCAGAAATCGACTACCCTGGATATCGGGACCGATAATATTGAATAGGGCTTGCTTAACCTTGTCACCGATAGGACGGGTTGACTCACCCGGCACCATCATAAGCCTTCGACCTTTTGCCAGCCCCGAAATCACGCGAATTGGAGACATTGTGGAAATCTTTCCGCCTTATGCGTAACGATGGCTAGAGTGTCGTGGCTATACGAAATTTATTGCGTTTTTCACAGCCTGATAATTTGCCTCAGGAGTGATGATCGGTGTCACACAGCCAGTGCCGAGGATGAAACCCCCTCCCGCCATCATCTCGATTGCATCTCTGGCTTCAGCCTCGACTTGCTCAGGTGTGCCCAGCGCGATCGTGCGCCGTCGGAGTCCGCCACATACAGCACCTTTGATGCGCGCACCCCCCTGCTTTAAATCAACTTCGGACTCCCGATCATGCCAGTTCACCACCGCCACGGGATATTTCTCCGCTGGGGTGAACATGATCGCCTCACCATGCAGGTGCAGGACGTTTAGCCAGAGTCGATTTGCTGCTTCAAGGATTTGCAGATCAAATCTCTCGCTGAATTCCTGAAATCCAGCCTCGTCAAAATATCGATACGAGGCATGCTGTATGGCGTAGAAGATCCCATCGATTCCTCGTTCTACTGCCGCTTCTATAAAAGCAATTGTGGATCTGGTGATGATCTCAAGCCCTGCCTTAAGGGCACCTGGATGTCGATGAATATGTTGAAATAATCGATCCCCTCCCGCCAGGTTCTTCGCCTGCGAGAGTGGATTGAATATGGTTTGGACGATGGGCACATCTTCGCCCAACCTCCCCCGTAGAAGGCTGAGGCAATGCAGTTGATCTCCAAGTGCCCCACTCTCAGGATCCAAATCCCGTAAACTGGCCCAATCCTCCGGTGTCTCGATAACTCGTTTTGTGTAGGCGCGAGTCCCTTCCTCGTTTCCCTGCCATTCATCCTCCACCCCCCAATCACACAGGCAGAAGGATGATGCGGGTGTGACTTTGACGAAATCGAAGTCGTGGTGAGCTTGGTAAAGAGAAATAGATTTAGCCAGTGTCTCTGGAGCTTGATCATCTACGGGGAAATGCCGCCATAGAGCAACGGGTGTTTGATCTGTACCTTCTTTCGCGATCGCGGCTTCAAGCCGCTCTCGTTTTGAGATCATCGTACACAGTCCATTCTGGATTATGTGCCTCGGTTCAGATGCCCCATCTGAACCTCAGCCATAGTTGCGAACATCCTCTGCCGGATTGACACACCCTGACCCGAACCTGCTTTTTGGAATGAGCCGCGCGCGGATGATTGATCGCCGAGATCCTTGTATATCAAACCAAGCGCATACTGGACCTCAATTTCATCAGGCCAGCGCGTGGAGGCACTACTGAATATCTTTTGTGCCTCTTCATATCGCTCAGCCGCGAACAGTGCCCATCCATACCGGCATTGGATGCTTAGTTCGTTCGGATTTGATTCCGCCTCACGAGCGAGATCTTCAAGGGTCGGAATCTCCTGAACACTTTCCTCTGGGTCTGCCATAACGCATATTCCTCCCTGGAACCTTGTTTCTTTCGATCCGATCTTCCTAGCAGTGATTATAAGAGATCGGGGATTTCTTCTGGTTGATCGGCGATCTTAACACCGACTTTGGTCAACGCTCTGATTTTTTCTTCTGCGGTACCCTCGCCACCCTCGACAATTGCACCCGCGTGTCCCATCCGCTTGCCTGGAGGTGCAGTTCGCCCAGCGATAAATCCCACGACTGGCTTCGACATCTTATCACCGATAAAACGAGCGGCTCTTTCCTCGTCTGTTCCACCGATCTCACCAATCATGACTACGCTTTCTGTATAGGGATCTGCTTCAAATAATTCCAATGCATCCACAAACGAAGTTCCGTTAATGGGATCACCTCCGATACCCACGCAAGTTGAAACACCCATGCCTTTCTGCTGCAGGGCATACAGGACCTCATAGGTCAGCGTTCCAGATCGAGAGACGACACCTACGCTCCCCGGATTGGAGATATGCCCGGGGATAATCCCCACTTTGGCTTCACCCGGCGTGAGAAGACCGGGGCAGTTCGGGCCTACCAGCCGAACGCCTTTTTGATCAAGATAACGTCGGACTTGCATCATATCCTGGATGGGAATGCCTTCTGTGATGCAAATGATTAAAGGAATGCCGCCATCGGAGGCTTCCAGGATAGCATCGGGTGCGAATCTCGCCGGCACGAAGATGATGCTTGCGTTCGCGCCGGTCGCTTCTTGCGCAGTCTGCACCGTATCGAAAACCGGCACCTTCCCGCCAAGTACCCATTCACCCCCTTTTTGGGGGGTAACGCCGCCGACAATATTGGTGCCATATTCCGCCATTCGAGCTGAATGGAATAGTCCTTCACGTCCGGTGATTCCCTGTACGATAAGACGGGTGTTCTTGTCAACCAAGATGCTCATCTCGCCTCCCCCGCTGCAGCGATGGCTTTCTGAGCGGCATCCGCTAAAGATGTCGCCGTGATTATGTCTGCGTCTGAGAGCAATTTGTTTCCTTCCTCCTCATTCGTCCCCACCAATCGAACCACAATCGGAGTTTCGCTCGGCACTTCCTTCCAGGCAGATAGAACTCCACGAGCGACCTCATCGCCTCGTGTGATCCCCCCAAAAATGTTCAACAGCACTGCTTTTACATTCGGATCGCGGAGGATTATCTGGATGGCTGCGGATACCTTCTCTGCGCTTGCCCCCCCACCGATATCCAGGAAATTCGCTGCTCCACCCCCAAACAAGTGGATGACATCCATGGTCGCCATGGCAAGTCCTGCTCCGTTGACCATGCATCCAATCGATCCGTCGAGTTTCACATACGAGAGACCATATTTTCGTGCATCACGCTCTATTTCGTCTTCTTCGTCGATATCACGAACTTCAGCCAATTCGGGATGTCTGAAGAGACCGTTATCATCGAGGACCATCTTGCCATCGAGCGCAATAAGTCGTCGATCTCCGGTGATCACCAAAGGGTTGATCTCTGCCAGTGTGGCATCTTTGGCCATATATACTTCGTAAAGACCCTGAGCGATCTTTGTGAAGCTACGCCAGTGCTCGCGCGGAAGTTCGCTTGCTGCCGCAAGATAACGCGACTGGAATTCCTTCAGACCCAGGAGGGGGTCAATCCACACCCGCAGAATGCGTTCCGGATGCGTCTTCGCCACCTCTTCAATGTCCACACCACCCTCAGTCGATGCGATCATAACGGGACATCTCGAGGTACGGTCATTCGTAATCCCGAAGTAGATCTCAGAATCGATCTCGGCGGCCTCATCGACTAAGACCTTACGTACGGGCAGCCCTTTAATTTCCATGGCCAGCAACTGGGTAGCGACATCCTCGGCTTCTTCCGGAGTATCGACGAGACGAATTCCTCCAGCTTTCCCCCGCCCTCCCACGAGGACTTGCGCCTTTAAAACAACTCGACCGCCTAATTCTTCAGCGATCGTTTTTGCTTCATTCGCAGTGAGCGCAACCCGCCCTCTCGGAATGGGAATGCCATATTCAGCGAACAACTGTTTGGACTGATACTCATGTAATTTCATTCAGTCTCCTTATCACAAATTACTCATCCTCTTCAACGCCGTCTTGAAGATCGGTTTTCACGGCCTCGAAGTCAACGATGAATTTCTGAACGCGATGATTACCGCTGTCCACAACCCAGACTACACCGTCTTCCCCAAGAGCAATGCCACTCAGCAAGTTGAACTGATCCGGGTTTTCGCCGAATAGACCCCCCCACCCTATGATGAAATTCCCTCCGGACTCAAAGCAAAGAACGCGGAACGACTCTGGATCTGTTGCACAAACAGTCCCATTAGGACCCGTACTGAGATAAGGCTTGTTTTCGAGCGACTGACCGTACCATGCATCCATTGTCCACTCGATGGAAGGATCGAATAAATCTGGAGCGCTCTCCATAAAGGCTTGAATGCGCTGATTCCAGGTGTCAGCGACATATACAGCTCCCTCGGGATTGACCGCCACGCCCACGGGCTCATCCAAATATCCCGAAAGATAACCGGCGCCACCAAACTGTGTGATGAATTCTCCCTGCTCATCAAAGACCTTGATCAACTTATTACCTGTATCCGAAACATAGATGCGCCCTTCCTGATCTACAGCCACCCCTCGCGGCCCCCAAAACACATCGGAAGATTCACCAATGCCTTCCGAACCAAACATCCTGATGAATTCCCCGTCGGGCGTAAACCGTTGGATTCGATGATTCCACGTATCTGCCACGAGGACTTCTCCGTTCGGAGCAATTGTAATATCCCAGGGTTCATTAAATGTGCCACCGGGAGCGTCCCCGCTGAGGAGGTCCCCAAAAGTGCCCCACGTGGATATGACCTCGCCATCACTGTCCAGATGCTGAATCCGATGATTTCCTGTATCTGCAATATAAATCGACCCGTCCGGGGCAACGGCGATGCCCCGCGGCCGGATAAATTCTGCCAGTCCTATACCCTCTCCGCCTACGGTTAGGTCGGGGGCTAGATCCATCATCCTGTCTTCGTATGGATCTTCCAGGATCGGTTCGTCTAGCGCGACGGCGCTCACGCCGTAATCCCATACTTGCGCGGCGACATCCTTGCGGATGAAGAGTTTCATCCGATCTGCTGGGCTCCACGCTGTCAAACTCATATCTCTTCCTATGATCTCGCCATATTTGTCGAAATTTCGGTTAAGCCATATCTCCCAGACAGCCTGACGTGTATCGGCGTCCGTGAAGAAGGGTTTTATATGTTGCCATACACCAGAAATATATTCACGAAGTGAGAGGGGTTCATATCCGCCTGTCTCAGACTCTGGCAGGCGGTTTCTCTCTGCTTCGATACTCGTAGGTTTGATGTTCCAGTAATCCTGATTGGGCCACCACATACGGATGTATTCGTAGCTGTTGTAGCGATCCCCGAGCAGCGGTTCCACGAGGTGCCAGTTATTATCACCGACGAGGATGACCGGGTAGTTAAGCAGCTCGCGGGTTGGAGTCCCGCCATAGAAAAACTGGTTGGAATAGTTCCTTAGGTACCAATTCAAAGGCCAGGAAACATCATCATCGTAGGCAACCTTAATATCCAGGCCGTCCGTTGTACGAAGTGAGAGATCCTCGATCTGCTGCATTGCTGTTTTTACCCCAGTCGCAGAATGTGCATAAACGAGGTATTCATTGGCGAGATCATAATTTGCAAAGGAAGCACGAATGGACGTGCGGATGGTGAGCAAACCCAGACCCATCAACAAGACCGCACCACCCAATCTTATGACACCCGATATCTTCCAATCCTTCGACACCTTAATCAATGCAATGCTTGCCAAAATCACAAATGTAAGTGTCGCAAGGAACAATCCTGTCGTATTCAATTGGGTGAGTTCACTCCCTTGAAATGGCGAGTCGCTCCCGAAAAGCATGCCTAGCAGACGGGATGTTCCGATGATAATTACAATCAACAAGATGACAGCGAGCCATCCATTTTTTCTCCGAACAGCGTGCCAATCAACGGTTTGTAAAAATCTTGCGATTCCCCAACCAGCGAATAAGGTCATAGGAAAAACAATATGCACGGTAAGCCACGGCATGCGCTCACCTGCGAACGTGTATGCAGCCAGTGACGTCAGTGTCCAATAACCTAAAAATGCGATCACAGGAAATGTGACGCGGGTACCGGTCTCATCTACTTCATCCCCACCCTCGCCATTCCAGCCGGATTTGAAACCGAAATAAAGCGCAATCGATGAGCCAATAGCCAGCAGGAATTCATAGACGGGAATCTGGAGAAAGATGTAGTAAAACCAGGGCTGACTGCCTCGTTCCACGCCATGTTGTTCTAGCCAGTAAGCAAGAGATCCAATAAAACCGGATGAAATCCCGTTATTGTTCGTAAAGAATGTCGTGTAGAAAACGATGAAAATCCCAAAGAAAATGCCAGCTGAAATTACCCACTTTTTCCAATTCCAGACTATGCCAATCGCGGCACTCAGCAGGAGTAGGATGACGACCAATCCCGTCGCTCTGCTGAGTAACACGAACGCACGATACTCTAGCGCTCCCATACCAAGGATACTTGCTACAAGAGCTGCTAGCTGAGGTAGGGTCAAAGTCCAGACGATGATAATTAGATCCAGGGAGGGGAAATCTGTTCTCAGTCGTTTACCAAATGCAAAGATCAGACTTACTGTAATTAAAATCAAGCCTCCGACCGCCAGCAGCATCGCTAAGAGAAACAGGGGCGAAAACAGGCCCCCGGAAGTGGTCATGGTCGCAGCGCTTTCAACTGCAGGGCTGATCTCGCCTAAGACATCCGCGGATGATGCCCGTTCTCGGAAGAACGTCACGATGCCGACGGCTGTCCCAAGCGCGGCGACACTTAATCCGATGGAAAATATGTATTTATGGCGTGTTTCACGCCAGGGCTGCCGCAGCACGCGCCAGGCGAAGAATGCGGCTAGAAAAATGAGCAGCTGAGCGGTGTAGATAAAGGCGGTTTCCTTGGCTGTATAGTTCAGGGCGAGTGCACCTGCCAGTATATAGAGCCACTTCGCTTCACGATCATCAAAGTATCTAAAGACAGCATAAAACATGAGCAGTGCCAGCGGCACCACTAGCGCTTCATTACGTACATACCGACTGTAGTAAAGCATGTACGGCGAGAAGGCCATTAAAGTCGCTGCTGCCAGAGCTCCCCACTTCCCCAGCCACCTGTGGAACAGAAGAACCAGAATGACGGATAGGATACCCGCTGCAGCTGCAGGGATGCGAGCAGAGGCATCAGAATCTCCAAATAAAAAATATGAAAAGGCAATCAAATGGAATTGGAGTGGTCCATGCATCAAGGGATCATGCGAAAATCCGCGCCCCTCTGAGAGATACCAGGAGAATTGAGTATGCAGGCTCTCATCGTGACTCATCACACGATCTTCGAGATTATAAAAGCGTGTGAAGACCACAACCAGGAGCAGAATGGCTATAAGAATCGAATATGGGCTTATGGGAACTGGCTTCTTCAAGGTGCTTTCCAGGATGGTGGCACTCTGTTGATTACGATCAAATTCGGGTTCCATCTGATCTCCGGGTCGTATCACATGGATTGCACAATGTATGCCTTATACCTTCTCGCTGTCGGAAACTGTCACTTTCAGGCCGCGAATCTCTTCGGGCAGTAAATTTCGCCACTCCCCGGTTCTCAAGTCCCCCATCTCCAAGGAGCCGTGACGTACACGCATCAACCTGATCACACATAAACCAAGGGCTTCTGCGCTGACACGGATCTGTCTCTTTCGGCCTTCGCGCAAAACGATACGAATCCATCTCGGATCGTGTTCTTGAAGGTCCGTCCTCACATCTGCCGGTAAAGTCATTCCAACTTCGGGCAGTTGGATCCCATCTCGCCAACGTTGAAGCTGATCATCAGTTGGGGTCTGATCCAATTGAACAAGGTACTCTTTTTCATGCTCATAACTCGGGTGAGTCAGACGATGGGTTAAATCACCATCATCCGTCAGGATGATTAAACCTTCACTGTCGAGATCGAGACGTCCTACGGGAAAAACTCGTTCATCGATGTTGACATAGTCAAAAAGCGTCGGATGTCCCCCCTGAGATCGTGAAGAAGAGAGTACACCCCTAGGCTTATTAAGCATGATGTAAATATATTCCGAAGGGATAACAATCGGCTGATCATCCATGGTGATCAGATTGATGCGCCAATCTGCCCTCTCACCTATTTTAGCCACCTGACCATCGACGCACACTCTCCCCTGCCGAATAAATTCTTCGCAAGTCCGTCTCGAACCAAATCCTGCCCGTGCCAAGATTTTCTGCAATCGTTCAGTCATGATGCCGTCGGATTTTCAAAACTGCCCGTTCCGTCCCTCATTGGATCAGGAAGATCTGATCCGGTGTCGAGATTAAGTGGTGGCAGCTCTTCAAGTGAACCGAGACCGAAGTGACTCATAAATTCTGATGTGGTTGCGTAGAGTATCGGTCGACCGGGTCCATCACTTCTCCCGACTTCTGCAATGAGACCGTGTCTAAGCAGATTTCTTAATACGCTATCCGAGTTCACCCCACGAATGGAGTCAATATGTGGACGTGTAACAGGCTGCTGGTAAGCGACAATCGCCAGAACTTCGAGCGCTGCCCGGCTTAGTCGGGAAGTTTCTTCCAATTCAAGGAATAACTGGATATCTTTAGCTGCCTCTGGTGCGGATGTAAGCTGGAGGCCGCGATTGAACTGCTGCAATCGGATGCCGCGATCTTTATACTCACTGGATAGTTCTTCGACTGCGGATTCAATCTTATGGGGTGAAGCACGCAGCGAATTTGCTAACTGTGGGATGCTGACAGATGTTGATGAGACGAAGAGGAGAGCCTCTATGCGTGATTTTAGGTCCATCTTACTCCCCTAAAGCCTCTTTCTCTCCCCACCCGTGCTATAATCTGCGGCGAATTCAGACACAACAGGCAGGTACACGTGATCGAAAAACATTCGCACAATCTTCGCTATATTTTCCCAACAATTGCTTTCGCGCTGCTCGCAGCTGCACAACTCGCCTGTCAGATCGACCTTGGCGGACCTGAGCCTCTCGGGGCGCCAATCGGCGTCACGGAGGGATCGGCAGAAGAACTATCTGATTCATGGAAACAGGCTATTGATAGCGCAGCCGATAGCGGTGAAATCATCGTGGTAATCAATGAGACTCAGTTGACCTCGCTTATCGCCAAACGATTGAATGAGAGCGAAAATCCAGTCTTGATATCCCCGCAAGTTTTCCTCAGAGATCAAGCGATTCACATTTACGGATACTCCGAGCAGGGTGTGGTCCGGGCGAGTGTTTCAATCACCGTCGCTCCTGTCATTGATGCAGACGGCATGATCACATTTGAACTTACTGGTGCTGAAGTAGGACCGATTCCTGCACCAGAAGGGATAAAAGACGCAATATCTGCTCTCCTGACGGAAGGATTCACAGGACCCATTGGAACCCTCGCCACCGGAATCCGTGTCACCTCACTTGAAATCGACGACGGTGTCATGACGATTGTCGGTGAAATCAGGTGACCCACCAGCGGCTGATTATACCAGTGCGCCAAACGACCAGCAATGAACATTGATATCAAACACAAACTTCGATATGCCGCGTTCTCTTTTGGCGCCCTGACCGTCATCCTAACAGTGTCTGCATGTGCTCGACCACAGGCAACAGCCGGGATGATCGTCGTCGAAATCGCCACCAGTACCGAGAGCACCCAGCACACACTCCCCTCAGGTTCAACAGTCCAGCAAGCACTGAATAGCGCCGGCTTCGAACTGGGGACTCTCGATCGCGTGGATCCACCGGGCTATACCGTTCTTTCAAATGGATCGGTGGTCACCATTGTTCGAGTTGTAGAAGAGTTCGAAATTGAGAATGAAACGATCCCCTTCCCGAGCCAAACAGTTCGCAATGAAGCGCTTCCTGAAGGCGAAACCCTCCTGATTCAACCTGGCGAAAATGGCGTGCAGGAGATCACGTTTCGTATCGTAATCGAAGAAGGCCAGGAGGTGGCTCGTTCCCCTGTCAAGACCGTGATTATCAAGGAAGCCATCCCAGAAATAATTATGATCGGGACACAGGCAAGCTTCACACCGGTCCCTATAGAAGGAAGCCTGGCCTATATTGCCGGTGGGAACATATGGTTGATCGAAGGAAATACGGGCAATCGTCGAGCCATCATCGTGTCTGGCGACATAGACGGAAGGATATTGAAGATTTCACCCGATGGCCGCTGGCTTCTATTCACTCGGTCGTTGGATGATCAAGAGGACACGATTAATTCACTATGGGCATATTCACTAGCTGATTCGGAAATTGGCGAAGTAGAACTTGATGCAGAAAACGTCATTCATTTTGCAGACTGGGTGCCAAACACATCTGTAAACACGATCACCTACTCAACCGTCGAACCCAGTCCTTCCCCTCCCGGATGGCAAGCTAATAACGATCTTAAATCTCTCACACTGTCTGATTCTGGGCGAGTGGGGAATCGAGAGACGATCCTCGAAGCAAATTCGGGAGGTCAGTACGGTTGGTGGGGCACAGATTTTGCATGGGGATGGGATAGAAACGACCTCGCCTATATGCGCGCTGATAGTATCGGTCTTGTGGATATTCCTGCGGGTGAGATCATCCCAATTTATGATGTCGTTCCATTCCAAACTTTAGGCGATTGGGCTTGGGTGCCGGGTCTTTCCTGGAGCCAGGATGGTCAAAACATCTACTTTGTTGACCACGGCGCACCCATTGGTATCGAGAGCCCCCAAGCCTCCCCGATATTTAATCTCTCTGCCGGAACGACGGGTGGAACAGAGAGTCTTGAGCTTGTCGATCGGACAGGGATGTTCGCCTATCCAAGTGTTTCACCGCGCCTTGATGTCCATACGGCCGAAATCGCTTTTAATGTCGCATTTCTGCAAGCCATCGCCCCGCTCGAGAGCGGTGATAGCACTTATCGGCTGACCGTCATGGATCGAGATGGCAGCGATCTTCGAGCGCTCTTCCCTCCTGAAGGGGAGACTGGACTTCAACCAGACGAGCCGGTATGGTCACCCGACGGCATGCTCGTCGCAGTAATTTACCGAGGAGATCTCTGGATCGTTGAGGTTGGATCGGGTATTGGAAGCCGATTAACGGGTGACGCACAAACTACAGGATTGGATTGGAACTGAGACCAGAGTTCGTTATCATTGGGTCTCTAGCGCCAACTGCGGCATCTGGGTGGGCAGGAGGATGATGTGAGGATACTTGTAACCGGCGGCTCGGGTTTTATTGGATCACACCTTTGTGATCTTCTCTTACGGAAAAAACATGAAGTGGTTGTGGTCGACAACCTTATCACCGGCGACATTCAGAATATTGCACATCTAGCCGGACGTGATGACTTTAGCTTTTATAAATACGATGTATCCAACTTCATCTTCATTCCTGGCAAAGTTCACGCGGTCATGCACCTGGCCTCCCCGGCAAGTCCTAATCCAGCCTCCCCTTATGGCTATCCGCAGTTGCCCATCCAAACCTTAAAAGTTGGTGCTCTGGGGACTCACAACGCCCTCGGTGTTGCTCGAGCGCATAGTGCGACTTTCTTACTCGCCTCCACATCTGAGGTGTATGGTGATCCGCAAGAACACCCGCAGAACGAATCGTACTGGGGTCACGTAGATCCCGTCGGTCCTCGATCCGTGTACGATGAAGCGAAACGGTTCGCAGAGTCGATCACGATGGCCTACCACCGCTACCATGATCTCGATACGCATATCGCCAGGATCTTTAATACCTACGGTCCCCGCATGCGCCTTGACGACGGTCGCGTCGTCCCCAATTTCATCTGTCAGGCTTTCGAGCAAAAACCCCTCACCATCTACGGCGATGGGTCTCAGACACGCAGCTTTTGCTATGTCGACGATCTTATAGAAGGTCTTTATCTTTTACTCACATCTTCCGAAACGCTCCCTGTCAACCTTGGAAATCCCGTCGAAATGACCATACTTGAACTTGCCGAGACGATAAATCGGCTCACCAAAAACCCCGGCGGGATTAAGTTCATCGAAGATGGACGAGCACCGGCAGATCCACAACAACGGCAGCCTGATATCTCTCGAGCCGGCGAGATCCTGGGATGGCAGCCCACAGTTGACCTGGAGACAGGGTTAATCAGGACAATTGATGACTTTAGAAGCAGATATCAAGGGATCAACGACAAAAACAACCAGTGAAATCACACGATTTCTCAAGTTTAGCGTCGTAGGTGCATTTGGCTTTGTAATTGACTTCGGGTTATTCAACCTTCTTGCTGGCACATTAGGAATGGGAAGTATTCCAGCAAGCGGGATCTCCTTTGTCGTTGCGGTGACGAATAACTTCATCCTTAATCGATATTGGACATATCCGGATTCCCGCTCCAAACGCATAAGCCAACAAGCCATCCAATTCGCTATAGTAAGCGTACTTGGTGTGGGGATCAGGTTTCTCATCTTCTTCTTTTTTGAAGATATGATGATCCGAATCGGGGCAACCTTTCTTCAACAGCTTCCGGGGACGCTGCTGCCACAGATACCTGTGATCAATGCGATCACGGCTGTAAGGCTTGGACAGAATCTCACCCTTACGCTGGCAGTTGTCGTAGTCCTCTTTTGGAACTTCTTCGTAAATCGTATTTGGACATATTCGGATGCACCCTGATGAGATGCGTTAAATCGAAATACCATCATCCTATCGCCATACCCGGAGCAATAGGTATAATCAAACTGGATTTTTCAACGGAGCAATAAATGTCTCGCAACTCTAAAAAACGAGCTATCCCAATCTATACCACCCCGGGCGACTGGGTAGCCCTGCTTGTTTTTCCGTATCTGTTCAATCAAATTGGGGAGTGGATAGGTTGGGTGACCGACTCCCGAGAGGTATTTGACGTCGACGGTGTGTACGTAGGATGGCTCACGGATGAACCACGGATACTCCGCAAACGAATTATCGAAGATGAATTAGAGCGGCGCGAGGCCCCGGCACCCCCGAAACGACTCCGCCCCCCCGCTACTGTCCCCCTCCCGCCCATGATGGCCGAGCTTCGCTTTGAAATCATCGATGTCCTCGAAGAAGAACCCGAGCGCCTCCATACCACCGATACGGGCGAGTTCAAGGATGATATGGATTGAGCCAGGAACCTCTTCAACCTCCAGAGTCGAAAACCGTGCAAGCTTCCCGGGTGACATTGAGTCAATTAATGCAGCCGGGCCATGCAAATTTACGGGGCGATGTCCACGGCGGCTGGATCATGAAGCTGATCGATGAAGCCGGGGCTCTAGCAGCTATGCGGCATGCCCAATGTCGGGTCGTGACCGTAGCGATAGATCAAATGTATTTTCATGAGCCCATCAGGATTGGCGATCTTGTCATCTTGAATTCCGAAGTGAGCTACGTAGGACGTACTTCTATTGAGACACGCGTGGAAGTCATCGCAGAAAATCCAATCACAGGTGAACAGACACAAACGAACTCCGCCTATAGTGTGTATGTTGCGCTGAATGAGGAAGGTGACCCGCAGCCGGTGCCTGCTCTCATCTCAGAAACCCAAGTCGAGAAGCAGCGGCTCAAGGCAGGAAAAAAGCGGCAGGAATTTCGCCTTGCGCAGGGGAAGAAATCACGTCCGGAAAAATAGACGATGAGTGAATCCATTCGAACATTAACGGATTTGATCTCCCGCACGAGCGCAGATCGTTTCCTCCAAACCCCATCTCCTGAAGACATGGGACTTGCCGAGCACCTTCCCTTCCCCTTTCTTGCCATCGTCGGTCAACGAGAGATGAAACTCTCCATCCTGCTCGCGCTGATCAACCCCAATATTGGGGGTGTGCTGCTCATCGGCCCTCGAGGAACCGGGAAGACCACGGCCGTGCGCGGCATCACTGAACTGCTCCCCAATGTCCCCCGAGGCCGCTGCAGCTATGGGTGTCTCCCAGAAGATATCACAGCGGGCGGGATCGAAGCGGTTTGTCCGGATTGTGCCAGGCGATTTGGAGAAGGGGAAGAGCTCACCTATCTAGACAAAGTCCGTCTGATTGAACTTCCGTTGAACTCACGGATTGACGATGTCATCGGAGGAATCGACGAACGTGCTGCAACGCATAACCGCCTGCGCCTCGATAGAGGGATCCTGTCTAGAGCTGACAGAAATATTCTTTTCGTCGATGAGGTCAATCTTCTGGACGATGAGATCGTAGACGCCATCCTCGATGCATCGGCGCAAGGCATATTCACGGTTCACCGCGGTCCGCTCACCGCGACTTACAGATCACGCATTGCGCTTATTGGATCGATGAATCCGGAAGAAGGGCGTCTCCGACCACAAATCCTCGATCGCTTCGGGTTGCGCGTCATCGTCAGAGGGTTAGATGAATCAGATGAGCGCCTCGAGGCTTATAAACGATCTATCGCGCACAGGAATAGCCCCCATTTGGTCATCGCGGAACATCAAGACGCCACGCGAGTGGTCAGAGAAGAAATTATCCTTGCAAGAGAAAAGCTTGCTCAGGTCAGCCTCACGAAAGAAGCCGAGGCGTGCGGGTTAAGATATATCAGTGAACTGGGCATCCATTCCCTTCGAGCGGAAATTACGCTCTTTGAAGCAGCTCGAGCTCACGCAATCGCGGATGGGCGTGAGTCAGCGGAGCAAGAAGATGTTCGTAAGGTCGCCCCGATGGCGCTTAGACTCCGGCGCTCAGATTTCATCGAAGCGTACTTAACCTCTCAAATTGGGGAGGAGGAGGAAATTGAGCGTTTGGTAGCGGACACACAGAAGAAAGACAGCAAACATAAACGATCCAAAGAGAAACGCAAAAGCGCATCATCTAAGTGAAAAATCCCGCAGCGATCTGCGAGGCTTTATTCAAGGAAATACCCCCCCCCCGCTTGCCCTTCATCCCTGGGACAAGCTACAGGGTATTCTGGCTCATTCCCATAAGCGTCTTAAGCACAACAGGCCGGCGCTCTGCCGGCCTTTTATGATGTGTCTAGATCATTGGATATGGATCTGTTAGTTAGGAGGTTTTCAGCCCCGTATCGATGAAGACGACCGCCTCGCCCACTGTGGTGATTTTCTGAGCATCCTCATCCGAGATTTCTCCCCCGAATTTTTCTTCGAATGCCATAATCAATTCCACAAGATCGAGGGAATCGGCCTCAAGATCTTCACGAAAACGAGCCTCAGGTTTAATCTTGGATTCATCGACACCCAATAGTTCAACTATGATTTCACTCACTTCTTCATATGTTTCCGCCATCTATCGCCTCCTAAATTATTGCAGCTAGAATAAAACAATCAACTAATTTTATCACCGAAATTCCATGATGTTGACATAAACTCGAAGCGTCTGGTAATATGGCGCTCTCTGACTAGGAACACCTCTGTATGAGCAAAGTTACGCCCACATCGCACCGAAAATCCGATCATATCCGCATCAACCTTGAAGAAGATGTCGAGGCTTCGGTCGGGACCGGTCTTGGACAGTTGCGATTCGACCATGAGGCAGTTCCAGAGCTGGATTTCAGCGAGGTCAAGAACTCAACCTCATTTCTTGGGAAACAGCTAGATTCACCGTTGTTGATCTCGTCTATGACTGGCGGGACTTCTGAAGCCGGGCGAATCAATCAAAGACTTGCCGCAGCCGCTCAGTCGCAGCGAATCGCATTGGGCGTGGGATCGATGCGAGCGGTCATCGAAGATCCAGATTTGGCTTCCTCGTTTGATATCAGGAAGACGGCCCCCGATATCCTCCTTTTAGCCAACCTTGGCGCCGTACAATTGAATTATGGCTACGGTATTGATGAATGTCGGAAAGCCGTAGAGATGATCGGGGCCGATGCGCTCATTTTACACTTCAATCCTCTTCAGGAGGCGCTCCAACCCGAGGGAGACACCAACTTTGCGGGGTTGTTGAAGAGAATCGAATCCCTCAGCATGAAGATGGAAGTGCCACTGATCGCCAAGGAAGTCGGCTGGGGCATATCTGGTGACACCGCGCGGAGGCTTATCAACGCCGGGATCCAGGTGATCGACGTTGCGGGCGCGGGAGGCACCTCCTGGTCTCAGGTCGAGATGCATCGCGCCACGACACCCGAAGATGCCGCTACGGCTTCAGTATTTCGAGATTGGGGCATCCCAACTGCAGCAGCCATTCAGGAAATACACGCCACCCTCCCAGAGGTCCCTCTTATCGCCTCGGGTGGAATAAGGAATGGGGTTGAGGTTGCAAAGTGTATCGCCCTCGGAGCAGATATCGTCGGCATGGCGGGACCATTCCTCAAAGCCGCGACAGAAGACACGGATCACGTCGAGCGAATTATCGTTCGTGTCACCAAGGAGTTACGCGTGGCGATGTTTGCGACCGGCTCGAGAGATTTGAAAGCCCTGCGGAAAGCTAAATTCCGGACCTCATAATGACGAACCCCCATCACAGCGCCGATCTCCTTCAACGGATGAGAGTCGACATAAATCGCGATCTGGAGATGGCTCTTGATCGATTGGGATTTCAGGATTCCCCCATTCTTGACGAAATGATGCGCTATCAACTCGGCATTGGATTGACGAAGAAGAGACAGGGGAAACGCATACGACCCTTGTTCACCCTAACCGCCTGTGGCGCGGCAGGTGGAAATTGGCAGCAGGCCCTACCCGCGGCCAGCTCGGTAGAACTCATTCACAATTTCTCCCTTATTCACGATGATATCGAGGATGACAGCGCTACCCGACGGGGAAGAGCCTCGATGTGGAAGAAGTGGGGTGTCCCACAAGCGATCAACACGGGCGATACCATCTTCGCACTCGCTCGTCTGACCACCAAGCGCCTGAGGGATGATGATACTCCCCCGGAGATCATTTTGGATGTACACCACATGCTGGATGAAGCCTGCCTCCAGCTTACCAGGGGACAGCATCTAGACCTGGTTTTTGAATCTGAGGAACATATCAGCACTGATCAATATCTCGACATGATTTTTGGAAAAACAGCCGCTCTTTTCGCGGCTGCTTGTGCGGTTGGAGCTCGACTGGGGGGTGCAACAGATGATATTGTGCAGACGTATAGAGCATTCGGGGAATACGCTGGGAGGGCGTTTCAAATTATCGATGACATTCTTGGAATATGGGGGCTCCCTGAAAAAACTGGGAAGCCCGTTGGGGACGATCTTCGATCGCATAAAATGACATTGCCCGTGATTTATGCGCTCGAGAAATCCGAAGAATTTTCAAACCTCTGGGAATCCCATCGTACGGAGAATGCAAGCGTCGCCCAGATGATCGCGCTGCTCGATCGCATTCAGGCCAGGGAATATACTCAGGAGTGTGCAGAGGACTACGCAAACCTGGCAAAAGCTTCTCATGACTCCTCAAATCCTGATTCTCCTGAGGGGATCGCTTTATGGACCCTCGCTGAAAGTTTGATCGGGCGCGAAGCTTGAGCCGGCTAGCTACCTTACACAGAACTTACATAGCCGCCTGTGTATTGTCGGCTAACTTACTCATGCTATAATCCCACCAAACACACACAAACCTATGCGAAGAACCACGCGTCCTCTTGGTGATCAACCCGAAAGTGATGGGTTGGATAGATTACAGCCCGGAACTACTCTCCAAGAGCGGTATCTCATTCTTGGGATGCTCGGCTCTGGTGGAATGAGTTCTGTCTATAAAGGTCGTGACCTGCACTTCCCCAACGTCACGAGGCTTGTAGCTATCAAAGAAATGGTGAATCTCATCGCTGATCAATCGATGTATGAGATGGTTGTGCGAAATTTTGAGCGGGAAGCAGACTTGCTCGCCACCCTCTCGCATCCCTCAATCCCCACAATATACGATAACTTCACACAGAAAAATCGTTCATACCTCGTGATGGAATTCATCGATGGCGATGACCTCGAAGCGATATTGAGTGAAACTGGAGGTCCCGTCAGTGAAGAGCGGGTTGTATCGTGGTCTATCGAAATATGCGACGTGCTGAGTTACCTGCATAACCAACACCCGGAACCAGTTATTTTCCGTGACATTAAACCATCGAATGTGATGATCGACCATCATAATCATGTCCGGCTTATCGACTTCGGCATCGCGCGCGTTTTCCAATCCGGACAAAAAGGAACCATGATCGGTACCGAGGGTTACTCACCTCCCGAACAGTATCGGGGTGAAGCATCACCTGCAGGCGATATCTACGCCCTTGGTGCAACGCTACACCATCTGCTGACGGGTCGGGATCCTCGCATCGAGCCTCCATTTTCGTTTGCCGAACGGTCCATCACGGGTATCAACCCCTTGGTTTCACCTGAGCTTGAAACTGTAATAAATCACGCCCTTGAGTACGATCCAAAAGACCGCTACGTAAGCGCCAGCAATATGAAAGAAGCGCTCATTTCATCAGCGAAGAGAACCGGGCTGCTCAGCAAACCAAACGTGGCTGCAGTCATTGCCCAAAGCGATAAAATCGAAGAACTCTGGTCGTTCGAATGCGAGGACGAAGTTCGTGGAACGCCCCTCATCTATGAGGGTCAGGTTTTTGTCGGATGCTACGACAACAACCTGTACGCCCTCGATGAGAAAACCGGAGAATTCAAGTGGAAGTATGCTGCCGAGGGTGGTATCACCGGGAAACCCGCTGCAGAGGATGGCGTCCTTTTCGTGGGCTCTGAGGATCAACGTCTCCACGCTGTCGCAGCCAATCGCGGCACGCTGGTTTGGACATACTTTGCAGAGGGACCTATTCGCTCCTCGCCATCGGTCTCAGACGGGCATGTCTTCGTCGGCTCCGATGACACCCGTCTTCACGTGGTGAACATGATAAACGGTCGGCGTGCATGGCGCGTGCAGGCTTCCGCACCGATCTGGTCATCTCCATTGGTCATGGATGAGCGAGTTTATTTTGGTTGTGAGAGTGGTGATTTCTACTGCTACGATTTTAAAGGCGAGATGAAATGGCGTAAAAAAGTTAAGCGGGCCGTCACCTCCTCCCCTATGCTTGTGGATGGGATGGTCTACGTTGGCGCCAAAGATTGGACCCTCTATGCGCTCGAGGCGGAAAATGGTTGGCAGGTCTGGCGATTCCGCATGGGTGGGCCAACGATCTCCACACCAACCTACGCAGAGGGGAAAATATTTATTGGATGCGGGGATAAAAACATATACGCCATCGACGCTCGACATGCTCGCGAATCGTGGCGCTTCGAAACTGATCATCAAGTGACTGGGTCACCGCTCGTGCACGAGGATTCTCTGTACTGCGGATCCGTGGATGGTGCATTATACTGTTTGGACATCCGGAGCGGTCGTCTGCGGTGGAAATTCCAAACTGATGGGCCGATCACCGGGAGTCCAGCAATCTCAGATAATATCTTGATTTTTGGTTCGACCGATCATAAGGTTTATGCTCTGATTGCGTAATAGAGAACTTCCAGGCGGGCAGGAAACTGGGTAGATATGAAATTTCTTAGGAAGCTGTTAGCGCCAATCTCAAAGTTGTCGAACTCAGCCGAGGTAACGCAGGTTGGCACCCCATATAATGATTCTAAAAGGGCATACTTTGGCCATGACGGTATGGACCAGATTTTAGTGGGCACCGGCCAATCCACAGGTATTGAGCGCAGCCACAACGAAGATGCGCTTCTCGTTCTAACGGGGCGCTCGGCTGGCGAAACACCTCTCCCCGAATTTGGATTATTCGTAGTGGCAGATGGAATGGGAGGTCATCGAGCGGGCGAAGTTGCCAGCGCAGTCTCTGTCCGCACTGTGGCACGGAAACTTACCGAAGGAGCGATCTTACAAATCTTCGACACAGGGGACGACGACACAGAATCCGCCCCGCTCCAAGAACTACTCCGAGAGGCCATGGAGGAGGCGAACCAGGCAGTCGTCGATCTCGTTCCGGGGGGCGGGACAACATTGACTACTGCAGTTCTTCTCGGCCATCAAGTCACGATCGGACACGTGGGTGACAGCCGTATCTATTTTATCGACGATGGGAAAACCGAGGTCGTCACTCGTGATCACTCCCTGGTTGAAAGACTTCGCGAGCTAGGACAGCTCACCCCAGAAGAAGCCGAAAATCATCCCCAGAGGAACGTCCTGTATCGCGCCATTGGTCAGGGAGCGAACCTCGAGGTGGATGTGCTCACACTGCCTGCCCCGAGAGGAGGCCACCTGCTCATTTGTTCAGATGGGCTCTGGGGGGTTGTGACCGATCCAGATATTCTCGCAATTGTAAATGGAGCCGCTCATCCACAAACCGCATGTGAGGAACTCGTAAAAGCGGCCAATGCTGCAGGTGGACCTGACAATATCACTGCTGTTCTCATCCGTTTTCCACCTGGCTAAAAAGGGGATTGTGTGCCGATTGAGAAGGATTATTACTCACTCCTAGGTGTCCCGAGGAACGCCTCGACGGATGAGCTCAGACGTGCCTATCGCGAGGCCGCCCATCGATTACACCCGGATAAAAATATCGCCCCTGGTGATACCGAACTCTTTCTTGATGTCGGTCAGGCCTACGAAACCCTCATCGATGTCGACAAACGTGCTGCCTACGACAAGCAGTTGGCGCAAGCTGAAGAGGAGCTGCTCGCCTCTTCTCCATTCCACAGCAAAATTCAGCATAGCCGCGAAGCCATCCTCGAGTTGGATGAGCCTCAGGTGCACTATATCCTGCTCGATATTAAACCCGCAGAACATCTCCCGGATAGTCGTCCACCGGTCAACCTCTGCCTCGTAATCGATCGGTCCACTTCTATGAAAGGCCCTCGTCTTGACCAGGTTCGCTCATCGGTCTTGACCATCCTGCAGGATATGCAGCCTGGTGATACCACCTCCATCGTTGCCTTTAGCGACAAAGCCGAGGTCATTGTTTCACCTGAGCAGGCCGCCGATATCGCTGTCGCCCGTGCCAGGATGAGCCTTCTTCAAGCTGGAGGAGGCACCGAAATTGGTCAAGGTTTGACGGTCGGTTTGGATGAAATCCATCGCAATTTCACCCGTGAGGGAGTTAACCATCTTGTCTTGCTGACTGATGGCCGAACCTACGGAGACGAAGAGCTGTGCCTCGAGCTCGCGGATCAGGCTTCGACCTATGGTATTTCAATCAATGGCGTGGGCATCGGCTCTGATTGGAGCGATCGACTCCTCGACGATCTCGCCAGCCGTACAGGTGGAAATGTGCTCTTCCTGAATACTCCCCGGGCGGTTACCGATCTGCTCCACCGCATCCACGAAAGCCTCACCCAGATTGTGGCCAATCGGGTGCGCCTGGAGGGCGCTTTAGGACAGCAAGTCGATCTGCGATCCGCATTTCGAATACTTCCCGATCCAATTCCATTGGGCGACAGCCTTCCCGTGGTCCTGGGTCATTTGCCACGTGACGGCGTCATTCGTCTGCTCCTGGAAATGGTCATTCATCCGGTCCGATCGGTTGACGAGCTCACGCTTGCACATTTCAATGTGAGTGGAGATATCCTTGGTTCAGATATGGATGGCATGGTTCTCCCCATTGAAATCAAGATCAACGTCACTAGCGACCCAGATACCAAACCTCCACCAGATATAATCGTATCTGCGCTAAACCACGTCGCGCTATACCGCATGCAGGAGAAAGCACGGCACGAAGCTGAGCTTGGACAGGTAGCGCAAGCCGCCAGGCGGCTGGAGAACTTAGCCACCCATCTGCTTGCAGAAGGTGAACGTGAATTGGCCAAGGCTGCGCTCAATGAAGCAGTCCAACTTACACAAGCTCGACGACTGAGTCCGGAGGGGGAGAAAATCCTTAAATACGGAACTCGGTCGCTTCTCCTCCGAACTCCAGTAGGTGAGCCATGATCGAATGCCCATCGTGCACGCATCGTGAATTCGTAGGGACGTTGTTCTGCAGCGAGTGCGGCACACGGCTCGTACATGCCACCCCTGTCCCTACGATGGCAATTTCTACTGATGCCATTGCTAAAGAGTCTGCAGCCACAAAACCATCCCCACCAGAGCCTCAGCTCTCCTCGGGTGCACACTTCGGACTGCGTGTGATCTCGACGGGCGATATCATTTCGCTCATTGGTCGAGACAATTTCACGCTCGGCCGCTCTGCAGATTCACAAGCCGTGATCCCCGATGTAGATCTGAGTATCTACGAAGCCTACGATCACGGGATTTCAAGAATGCACGCCGAAGTACGTATTCAAGAAGATGGGATTTACGTCGTCGACCTTGAAAGCGCGAATGGAACAATCGTGAATGGTACCCGCATCCCTCCTCAATCCGCACAGCGCATTGGACATGGGGACATCATCCAGTTGGGAAGAATGAGACTTCAACTCATCTCACACCAGAAGAAGTAGAGGGTAATTATGTCAGTCACAGTACTTGCACATATTTCAGGCGAAGACCCCGTTTTAGGTGAGATCGACGAGCTGCCAACTCCATCTGATACATCCATCACTATCAACAACCCACGTCGTCGTGATGAGAAAGATCTCCCTTACCTTCATGAGACAGTTGTGAAGGTCCTCTGGCCAATGCATCGCATCATGTTCCTTGAGGTCCTCCCCTCCAAAGCAGAAGAAGACCTCATCGGCTTCGTCCGGGAGTAAGATGAGCTCGAAACCCCTGCAGCATCGTAAGGTTCTCGTCGTAGACGATGAACCACGGATGATCCATTTCATCCGCTTAAATCTCGAGCATGATGGCTTCGAGGTTTATGAAGCTAACTCCGGCTCAACCGCGCTGGATAAGCTTCGAGATATGCTCCCCGACCTCGTTCTCCTGGATATCATGATGCCTGATCTTGATGGATTCGAGACATTGAGGCTCATTCGAGAAATATCGACTGTTCCTGTTATCATGCTCACCGCAAAAGGGGAAGAAGATGACCGAGTGCGTGGGTTGGAACTTGGTGCTGATGATTACGTCACAAAACCCTTCAGCCCACGAGAGCTTGTCAGCAGGGTTCGCGCGGTTCTACGCAGAACCGAGATGCCCGGCCAGCCTCAGCATGATGTCATCGAGGTGGATGACCGACTGAAGATCAATTTCGATCGGAGAGAAGTGTGGGTTGAAGATGAACTGGTGAAACTAAGACCGACAGAGTACAAGTTGTTGTACCATCTCGTTCAAAATGCCGGCTGGGTCGTGCCACACGAGCAGCTTCTCGCCAAAGTTTGGGGTTATGAATATCGAGATGAGACACACTATCTTCGTCTGTATATCAATTATCTGCGGCAGAAACTCGAGATCGATCCCTCCGATCCCCAGTACATCTTGACTGAAAGAGGCGTAGGTTACCGTTTCGTAGATTATCACCGCAATGCCGATAATGCTTGATAAATTTCCCCTGTCTGTTTCCAAGCACTCCCAATGGATCATCCCAAGTTATTCGATCATGCGATCCGCATCACGGTTAGTTTGAATTCATTTTCCAACTTGTCTGACAGCTTGCCCTCGATTAGAATCCCGTTGGAGGTATTGTGACCCGTCAAAGGATATTACTCGTCGATGACCATGAAGTCGTTCGTGTGGGTTTGAAAGCGCTTCTGGAAAAACATCCCGATTTCGAGGTCGTTGCAGAAGCCGCAACTGCGCGTGACGCAGTGGAAAAAACAGAATCATACAAACCTGATGTGGTCGTCATGGACATCCGGTTAAAAGGTGGATCGGGTATTGAAGCCTGCCAGGAAATTATCGAGTCGTCTCCAGACACGCAAGTCATCATGCTCACATCCTATGCGGAGGACGAGATGTTGTTCTCCGCAATTCGTGCTGGCGCGGCCGGGTATGTTCTAAAACAGATTGGTGGCGATGATCTCGTCCGGGCGATTGAAGCCGTCGGTCGCGGGGAGGCACTCCTGGATCCCGCCGTCACACAGCGTGTTTTTCAAGAGGTTCGCAAAGCTGCCCGAGAAGAAGAAGCCTCTGCTTTTGCCGAGCTTACTCAGCAGGAGATGCATGTTCTTCAGTTGGTTTCAGAAGGTCGCACAAATCGCCAAATTGCCGAAATGTTATTTCTCGGCGAAGGAACCGTACGAAATTACGTCAGCAGTATTCTCTCAAAACTGAATGTTCGGAATCGTGCAGAAGCTGCAGCCTATGCCGTGGAGCACAACCTAAAAGACTATATCTAATTCGGTCTTTTTTTCTCAACCGAATTGTGTGGATGATCAATCGGACATCGGTCCCACAGTTTTCGGCGGGGTAGTTTACCATCACAGAGCCCTTCCTGTCGTTGTCATTGCGAGTGGAGAGGAGCAAGCTCCAACATCTCTTCCTCGGGGCTGCCCTTCGTAGCCAACACGGGCGGGCACCTGGACCCGCTCTTACAGGTTGACCGGAAAATCGTCGGGACCTATCGGCCCGATTAATTCTTCTGCGTCGGACGGACACACATCTCCCTCCTTTCTGGCCACTAACAATTCAACGGCATTTCGAGGAGCGGACGCGACGAGAAATCCCTCTCTCCTCCATCTCAAACGTCCTTCATTGGGAGGGATGTTCTTTTACCAATCCCTCTATCTTCTCATCTGGTTTTAAGGGGGGATTTCTCACCTTCCTCCCGAGGGTTCGAAATGACACGAGGGGGATTGCTGCGAGTGGATCACAACACTCTGGGTTTTGTTCAATGGGGGAGAAACTTTACATAAAATGATTTTCCTCGCGGCGGCGCGAAGTAATCTCCTCCTGAAGGTGTGGGAGCGGTTTGCTTCGACGGGTCTTAACCTCTCGCAGGGTTCAAACCTGCAGGAGGTTTGGGCTTAGACAGGGAGGCGCGGGTTGCGCCCGTGACCGGAAGGAGAGTACCTGATCCCAATGGTTTGAGACAGTTCCTGGTGCGTTCAACGGCGGATCTTGAGGGTTCAGCCGGTTTATACATACGCTTCAGGACTGAACGTAGACGCGTTTATGTCATACTTTCCACAGTATTTTGAGGAAAACCTGTTTTTTTATTCGAATTCCTATCACTGAATCAAGGGGTTCCAGTTAAACCAATCTGCGGACTGCGGTGTATGAACCACTTCATAGGCCAGACCTTCCATCCAATCCATGACAGAATTCTCGAGACCCATCAAGATGCTCATGCCGTGTGCGATCGAAGTCACACGCTCGCTCGCTTCGGTACAAATCTCGTCTAACAAATCTTCATCTTCAATCGCCAGCTTGCTCGCCATTTCACTGACCTGGATTCTGAGCCCCTGACTGCAGATCTGGCGGAAGGATTCCGGGGCGTCGACGGACAGCAGCTGCGGAAGGTAGAGGCCGAACTCAGCTATGGCATCCATCAGATCTTGCCGGATGCTCAAACCTTCCTGACTGATATCGGATTTTATCGAGCGAATTGTCTCGAGGATTTCTCGCAATACGATGAGAGAATGTGATCCAGCGATCACCAGCTCTTCCAGCAATCCGTTAAAAGCAACTGGATCGCCCTGGTCGATACAATCCCGAATGAGCTGCTCGGCTTCCAGCCGCAGATAGGATCTTTCCGCATATGTAAGCAGCTCGTCGAGAGGATGTGTCACCTCAAACTCCCTTTAGAACAGACTTCACATGGGCACAATTCTCGTAGATATTCCCAGGAATAAATGCCGAAGCTGTGGCCATCCTTCCAGGTAATTTGCAGCGCATAATTTCCAACTTTTTCCAATTTCTCAAGTTCAGCAGATTGAACTTGCTGTAAAGGAATCTCGAGCAAGTCCGCTGATCCGGGTTGTCCCATATTGGCATGTCCACCACGACAGTCTGCACAGGGACAGGCTGCGCGCAGTCCAACAAACGGGTACTCGCTCACATGTCCATCATCCCACTCGATCGACAGCACTCCCCGGGAACGAGATGCAGAGATTTTTTTTGGCTTTGGCACGTCAGCACTCCTATATCGCGCAAATCATAGTCTAACGTCTGGAGTTGGGCAAATCAGGAATCAATCGCTCTGAGAAAAACCCCAACTGCCCAACCAGCTCTCGCCTCATTATATGGGCTTTGCAACAACCACCATTCGTAATCATCTAAGGTCAAGGGCCCATCGAGAATCTCAAACACTTCATTATCTATCCCCAGGTAAATGACCTTCGAAGCGAGGCCCGGTTCTTCCCGGACACGTAAACCATCTCCCTCTGTTCCAAAGATCTCGACGAGCTCACCTATCTTAAATATTGGCACTACGAGAGAAAGCGTAGGAGTTTCTGCTGATCTGGTAACTTCCCGTGTATCCGTGGGCTGCGGAGAGGGACTTTGCGTTGCCAGCGCGAAGATGGTTAATACTGGCGAGGCCTCAGAAACGGACGCTGTGTTCGCGCGGTTAGTTCCTCCAAGGATGATTACACCAAAGCATAACACCCCACCTGCAACGACCCCGCCGAGGATCAATATGCTCCATTTATTTTTACTGAAATTGTGCAAGAACGGATTCTGCATCATTGAAGTTAGAGGAAAAAGAATGCCAGTGCAATAATAAGATAGAGGCTAATGAGAACCGCCCCCTCAAGCCAATTCGACTTTCCATCGCCTGCCACGAGCGCGGCGATCCAGACCGTCGCGATAAGTGCTATCAATTCAAAAGGGACGAAGACAAGCGTCATATGATTGCTGAAGAGCAAGCTGACGAATACCAACACCGGCGTAACAAACAGCGCGATCTGCAGGCTTGAACTGATAGATATCTCCACCGACAGAGTCATCCTGTTCTTCATGGCTACGGTTACAGCCACGAGATGCTCCGCCACGTTCCCGACAAGCGGCACCAAGATGACCCCAAGGAAGAATTCGGAGATTCCTAAGCTCGCCACTGTAGGTTCAACTTGTTCCACGAGAATCTCGCTCAGGATTACGATGAGCAGCGTGCTGAGTAAGAGTATGACGATCGCGGTCCTCATCGGCCATCTCTTTTCGTGGATGATGCCCTCGACTGAAACTCTTTCAAGCGGTCCGGTCTTCTCGATCCTGAATCCGTAAAATAATCCAAGAATATAAATCACCATCATAAGTGCTGCTACGCCAATGCTCAATATTTCGATCTCGCGAATACTATCGATCCCTCCGGCGGTTTTGGTAAATAACGAAGGGATAGCCAGCGCCGTCACCGCCAATACCAGCAGGATCGTATCGCTGGTCACTTTCTCTTTGTCAAAACTCTGGACACCATGCTTCAACCCGCCAGCCAGCATGCTGACCCCCAAAACGATAAGGAGATTGCCGATGATCGAGCCCGTGATAGAAGCCTTAACCAGCTCAAGCAATCCTGCGCGTAAGGCAGTGATGGTGATAATTAATTCTGCCGCATTTCCGAAAGTTGCGTTCAGCAGACCACTCAAGCGTGGACCTGAATGAGCCGCGATGGCCTCTGTTCCCTCTCCTATTAACCCCGCAGCAGGGATGATTGCGATGGCTGCAGCTCCCAGAATTACCTCTGGAGGGGCAGCGAAGTAATCCAGAAGGATTGCGATGACGAAGAATGGAAGAAGGTAGTAAAGGGGATTCTTGAACAGCTCTTTCAGTGTTTGCCTGATCATATGTGGTCCACGCTTTCGACCTCTTGCCTCACAAATAGTCTCGATTCAAACCCGCTCGGGACAAGGATTTTTAGAACTTGTTTATGGACTTTGAATTCTAAGGGTGACTGCATCTCCACCGTCTCCGCGTCCAACAGAACTTGAATATTCCCGGATGTATGGAAAATCGCATGATCTGATTGCAGATGATCAACACCTGATGAGCTCTTATGCGAGCCCCGCAAAAGCGAATACGTATGGGCAATCACATCACGGAAATTATCACCCTGAATAAGCCAAAAATCTAATAAACCGTCATCGACCTTTGCGTCTTCTGCAAGATCGATAAGACCGCCCGCATAAGAAGAAATGTTTGTGGCTATCGCGATCATGTAGCGACCTTCGAACCTAACCCCTCCAATCTCTACCCGTAGTTCAATTCCCCGCCAACCAATCGCTGTGGATAACGCTGCGCCCGTGTAGTACGGGATCGCGATAGCCTTTTGCCAGCGCTCCCTCGGCTCGACCCGACTTACAACGGCGGCATCCAAACCCACTCCGCCCCACAGTAAAAACTTCCTCCCGTTAATCTCACCTACGTCGATAAAACGAACATCCGGTTCTGCAAGACCAGCAGCGGCGCCATAGAGCGCCTGTCGATGAAACCAATCCACGCCGCGCAGCCCAAGTTCTTTCGCCCAAACATTCGCTGTCCCTGCCGGAAGGACGCCCAAAGCAGTATCAGATCCCGAAAGACTCGCAGCGATAGTGCCCACTGAGCCATCGCCCCCAATCACAAACACCGCACATTGTCCCTCATCGATCGCCTCTTCAGCCAGGCGTTCCAAGTCATTCCGGACGTAGACAAACTTCACCTTTGTCGTCCACCCTGCCTCGTTTAGTTTACGAGCTGCCCCTTCAATCATGGGCTCGGCAGGAAACCTTCCTGCAGCTGAGTTATAGATTAACGTTGCTGATCTCATCGTCGAATTCCAGCCCCCATTATAGCAAGGGGATATGGATCCTTGTTGTCAGTTTGAGAAATGAAGATTATGATCATTACTATGAATGATCTGCCAGCTTCACTCCTTGGTGGTCGCTATGAGATGCTAGGTCGAATCGGATCTGGGGGTATGGCCTACGTCTATCGTGCTCGAGATCTTAATCTCCAGCGCGATGTTGCCATCAAAGTGCTGCGTGATAACTACATCCAGGATCCCACTTTCCTCCAGAGCTTTCTGCAGGAAGCTCGCTCAGTGGCTAACCTCTCTCACCCGAATATCGTCACTGTATTCGACTTTGGCCACGACAAGGACCAATACTTTATTGTCATGGAATACATTTCCGGGACGGATCTTAAAACCATCTTCCGCAGGCTTAAGCAGCTCACTTTGGCGGAAACGCTTGAATTCATGATCAAGATTTGTGCAGGAGTTGGCTATGCGCACCGGGCGGGAATTGTCCATTGTGACCTTAAACCACAAAATATTCTCGTTACAGCGGATGAACAGGTGCGCGTCACAGATTTCGGCATCTCACGCGCGCTGGCATCGATCGACCCATTGGAACGGTCAGAAATTGTCTGGGGAAGCCCTCTTTATCTCGCACCCGAACAATCTGCGGGCTACCCTCCCTCGCCTGCGAGTGATGTATATTCGCTCGGTGTGATAATGTTTGAGATGCTCAGCGGACAGCTCCCGTTCCAGGCGGAGAATGCCGTTGAATTGGCGGAACTGCACCAAACTGCACCCCCACCCTCCCTGAGACCTCTCAATCCAAACGTTCCACCTCAGCTCGAACAGGTTATTGTGAAAGTACTTTCTAAAGAGCCCTCTGCTCGTTATCGGACAGCAGACCAACTCGGTCGCGTTCTCGCTAATCTAAACATCATCGAAGACGATTTAATTCATAATCAGGCTCCGCTCCCTGATCCCGAGGGGGGCACAATCGCGATGACCGTCTCACCGCAGGACACCATCGATTGGGCCGCCATTGCGCTTGCGCTTCTTGCATTCCTGGCAATTGGAGGCCTGATCCCACTCTGGCTCATGGTGTGTTTGCTTTATCCAAGCTGCCCGATCAACATCGGGTAAGCTTGCGTACTGGTCGCGGCATACTGGGCGCGGTATAATCCAAACGATAGTTGTTCAAATTTAGGGATGGATTGGTTTTCACCAGGAGGTATACGTGAACTCACCGCGAGGAAGAAACTCGCTGGTTTTTCTAATTCTCCTCATGATCATCGCAGTTCTTTTCTTTCAGTTTCGCAATGAAACCACGCAAACTGAACCTCTTTTGTTTAATGAACTTGCAGCGAAGATCAAAGCAGGAGAAGTAGCTCGCATCATCGTGGACGAAAACGACATCGAAGTTATTTACCACGATGGCACACGGGGTATTTCAAGGAAGGAGCCCACAAAGACCACCGTAGAACAGCTCAAGGACCTCGGCGTCACCCATGAGGAATTGACGCTTAGAAACGTTGAACTCGAAATAAAAGAACCCAGTGATCTCGGCACCGTGATCAGCTTGGTGACCTACATCTTGCCTGCGTTACTCGTTGTGGGTCTGATCTGGTTCATGCTTCGTCAAGCACAGGGTTCGAACAATCAGGCGCTCTCATTCGGTAAGAGCCGAGCGAGGATGTTCACCGGAGATCAGCCTACCGTGACTTTCGACGATATCGCCGGTGTAGAAGAGGCTAAAGAAGAGCTGTACGAAGTGGTCGAATTTCTTAAAGAACCGGAGAAATTCATCACCCTTGGCGCACGGATTCCAAGGGGCGTGCTCCTCATCGGCAAGCCGGGTACAGGCAAGACTCTCATGGCAAAGGCTGTGTCTGGAGAAGCAGCTGTGCCCTTCTTCTCCATCTCTGGCTCTGAATTTGTAGAAATGTTCGTCGGGGTTGGTGCCAGTCGAGTTCGAGACCTCTTCGACCAGGCAAAACGCCATTCCCCATGTATCGTTTTCGTTGATGAGATTGACGCAGTCGGCCGGCAGCGAGGAGCAGGCCTTGGCGGCAGCCATGATGAACGCGAGCAAACCTTGAATCAGATGCTCGTTGAGATGGATGGATTTGAAACCGACACAAATGTCATCATTATTGCGGCGACCAACCGCCCAGACATCCTCGACCCCGCCCTCCTGCGTCCAGGTCGTTTTGATCGACGCGTCATCCTGGATCCTCCGGATATGCGTGGACGAGAAGCGATCCTCGCTGTCCATGTGAAAGGGAAACCGCTGGAGCCCGAAGTAAATCTCAAGACCATCGCGAAAGCAACGCCTGGTTTCGTCGGAGCAGATCTCGAAAACTTGGTGAACGAGGCGGCAATTCTCGCAGCTCGTCGAGATAAACGCACGATCGGGCAATCGGAATTTGAGGAGTCGGTCGAGCGTGTGCTCGCAGGACCGGAACGCAAGAGCCGCATCATCAGTGAAGAGGAAAAACAAATCATAGCCTACCACGAAGCCGGACATGCCGTCGTCGGACATGTCATCGCCGAAGCAGATCCGGTTCACAAGGTAAGCATCATAGCCCGTGGGATGATGGGTGGATTTACAATGGCGTTGCCTGAGGAAGATCGCACACTCATTTCACGCAATAAGATGAAAGCGGATCTTGCTTTCCTCCTCGGGGGTCGGGTAGCGGAGGAATTGGTCTTCGACGATATCACTTCAGGCGCATCGAACGACCTGGAGCGCGTCACAAAACTCGCCAGATCCATGGTTACCAGGATGGGGATGAGCGAGGAACTAGGACCGATGGTTTACGGTCAAAAGGAAGAGCTCATTTTTCTTGGCCGTGAAATATCTGAACAGCGGGACTACTCTGAGAGTATAGCTGAACGGATTGATACAGAGGTTAAAGAGCTTATATCGGAGGCGTATAACCGAGCCATGGATATCCTCACCAAGTACCGCGTTCAACTTGACAACATCGCCAACCGGCTCATCGAGATTGAGTCCATCGATCGTGCAGAATTTGAGAGGGTTTTTGAAAAGCCGGTGCCGGTCAAGAATGGAGGAACCCCCGTACTTGCAGCAAGCTGATGCACGCTTGTCTAATGACACCAAAAAAACAGCCCCCGATCCGGGGGCTGTTTTCTATTCATTTCTCTAAACTACTATCGACTCGCGCCTTAACTCGCAGAAGTATCCCGATCCTGCCTGACGAGTTCACGCCGCAGCACTTTCCCAATGGTCGTCTTCGGCAGTTCATCTCGGAACTCCACCTGGGTCGGCACCTTGTAAGCTGCTAATCGTTCTTTACACCATGCCCGAATCTCGTCTGAACTGGCACTGAGGCCAGGTTTAAGGACAACCCAAGCCTTTACAGATTCACCTCGGTATGCATCCGGTATCCCGGCCACGCCGACCTCGAGAACTTTTGGATTCTCCGCGATGACCTCTTCAACCTCCCGGGGCCATACCTGGAAACCACCTGGTTTTATGAGCTCCTTCTTGCGGTCCACGATGAAGAAGTAGCCATCCTCATCCATGCGAGCGATATCACCTGTAAAGAGCCAGCCATCCCGCAATGAGTTCGCTGTCTCGGTGGGCATATTGTGATAGCCCTTCATCACATTTGGTCCCTTGATTACAAGCTCGCCGATTTCGTCTACGCCCAGGACAGTTACTTCGTCATCCAGTGAGATGATTCGACAGTCGACATCCGGGAAGGGAACCCCGATGGAACCTTCCTTGTTCACACCGAAGATGGGGTTGCAGTGTGTGGCTGTGGGAGCCTCAGATAAACCATAACCTTCTACGAGTTTACCCCCTGTCAGCTCCTCGAAGGTGTCTTTTGTCTCACGCAGCAGCGGCGCCGATCCTGAAATGCACGCCACGATTGAACTTACATCGATCTTACCTGCCTTCACATCAGGATTGTTGTTGATCGCATTGTACATCGTTGGCACGCCCGGATAATACGTCGGACGGTACTTCTCGAGAGAACCTAAGACATCGTCCATGTCTCTCGGGTTGGGGATGAGTATCAATGAAGCTGCTGCAGAGACTCCGAAACTCATGCCCGCAATCAGACCGTAGACATGGAACATCGGGATCGCCATCATGACGACTTCTTCTGACTGACGAAAGGCCGGCCACCAAGCACGTATTTGTAGTGTATTCGCGACGAGCGTGCGGTGCATGGAGATCGCAGCTTTTGAGACACCCGTTGTTCCCCCACTATACTGATAAACAGCTTCATCGTTGGTATTCACTTCAATATCAGGGCGATCTGCCGGGGTAAATTTCTTCAACAGATCCTGGAACCAAACATCGCCCTCTTCAATCTGGACGGAATGTCCCCCTTTCTTCTCTCTTGCGATTGTGAAGAGAATGCGCTTAATACCCGGCAGATATTCCTTTACACTCGTGACGACAATCGTCTTGAGCTTTGTTGAAGATTGAACCTCCTTGAGCAAGTGATAGTAGCTGCTCATGACGATCATGATTTCCATCCCCGCGTCATTAACCTGATGCTCGATTTCGCGGGCTGTATAGAGCGGATTCGTCGCTACTACCACCCCTCCGGCCTTGAGAATGGCATAGAAAGAAATCACGAACTGTGGAATATTGGGCATGAAGAGACCCACAGGTGTCCCCTTCTTCACTCCCAATGAAGCCAGACCAGCAGCAAGCTGATCGGATAGTGCGTCCATCTCCTTATATGTGATGGAGGCGCCATTGAATATCGTACAAACGTTATCGGGGAAGTTCTTCGCCGATTCCTCCAAGAAATGGAAAAGGGGTACATCCGGATAATCTACGCTCGTCGGTACCCCTTCATCGTAATGCTTTGTCCAGGGACGCTCTTCCATAAGCTTCATCTCCTTCTTGGTGTTGGGCTGGGCGTTCCATCATTTCATATCTATTTTATACAACGGAATGTGTTTTGCTCAAAGCATGAATGTTATAATCACGTTTCGAAGGGTAACATTGGGAGGTCATGAGTGACGTCCACACCGGAGCAAGTGGCTCTATAATACTCGCAGAAATGGTTTATGGGGTTTGATCAAACCATTGACCTTCAACTTTACTATCTGGCTATGCGCAAACAGGAGGCTCTATCTACATGGATGAGAAATCACTGCCAGGGAAGAATGCAAAAGCTGTTCTCGCTCGTGACGCCGCAGTCGTCTCACCATCATACCCACGTGCATTCCCGTTTGTGATGGATCACGGGTCGGGATCAGAAGTGTGGGACGTGGATGAAAATCGATTTATTGATTTTGCTTCGGGAATCGCCGTTTGTTCTACGGGTCACGCGCATCCAAAAGTCGTGGAAGCCGTCAAAGCTCAAGCCGATCGATTCCTACATATCTCATCCGACTTCTATCACCCCATCTGGGTTGACTTTTCTGAACGAATTGCAGGGACTGCACCGTTTAAGGAAAAAGCTCGGGTCTTCCTCGGAAATTCCGGCTCTGAAGCTGTTGAAGCCGCCGTGAAACTCGCTCGAAGACATACGGGCCGGCAGCAGTTTATCGGGTTCTATGGCGGGTTCCATGGCCGCACGATGGGCTCTCTCGCATTTACCGCAAGCAAGCCGGTTCTACCGTCATGGATTCTTATCGCTGATGAACGGCGTCACGCACGTCCCTTATCCTGATGCCTATCGACCTGTCCTGGCACAAAATGGTGCGGACTATGGTGAGACCGTCGTGAGATTTATTGAAGAGGTTGTCTTCGCCAGAAGCTTGCCCGCTGAGGATTGCGCCGGGATCCTTGTAGAGCCAATTCAAGGTGAGGGCGGCTATGTTGTCCCCCCGGATGGCTTCTTTCCAGCTCTGCGGGATTTATGTGATAAATACGGTATTCTGCTCATCGCAGACGAGGTGCAGTCTGGTGTGGGACGGACAGGAAAGTGGTGGGCGATCGAGCACTGGAATGTAGAGCCCGATATCGTGTGCTTTGCGAAGGGCATTGCCTCTGGTCTACCACTGGGGGGGATCCTCGCACGCGAGAGCGTCATGGATTGGCCTGTGGGAGCGCATGGCAATACATATGGGGGAAATCCAATCGCGTGCAGCGCCGGTCTGGCCACATTGGAACTCATCGAAAATGGGATGATGGCCAATGCAGCCGAAGTTGGCGAGTATACGCTTGATGCGCTCCAGGAAATCCAAACACGACACAAGACGATTGGAGAGGTGCGCGGGATCGGTTTGATGATTGGTGTGGAGTTCGTCAAAGATAAAAATACAAAAGAGCCCGCGTCTGAAATTCGGGAACGGATCGTCGAAAGTTCGTTCGAACGCGGCTTGATCACACTTGGATGTGGAAAGAACACAATCCGCGTCGCCCCCCCCTTAAACATCACGCGAGAGCTGATGGATGAAGGCCTGCAAATCTTCGAGGCCGTTGTCACTGAAGTAGAAGGGTAGCAAACACACTCTTTATGCTTCCAGATTTCCGCGTTCGTCAGAGAGACTATCTGCTCGAGATCAACCGGGCGATTACCGAGGAGCTGGATCTCGAACGAGTATTAACACGCATTGTGAGAATTTCTGCCGAGCTCCTGGGTGGACATGCGGGGTTGATAGCCTTGAGAGAGGAAGTCGGGGGTTGGCGTATCGCCTCGACGGATGGGATCAACCCATCGTTTCTGTCGTACCTCGAGCCCTTGCTCTCGGATATCCCGGATCACTCTGATCCAGCCCAGTTCGAGATTCCAGAAGTCAACCGAAGGCTGCAGAGAATCGCGAAATCCGCGTCGGTCGGACTGATGACCGGTGTGGGGCTCCCCATGATCGTACATGGTGAAGTCATCGGGGTCATCTTCGTATTCAGAGCCTATCGGGCGAGATTTTCGAACGAGGACCGCAATCTGCTGAGCAACTTTGCGTCGCAGGCGGCAATTGCCGCGCACAATGCCCGGCTGTTCACCGAGGTCACGCAGCAAAAACAGCACCTGGACGCTGTGCTCGAATCTGCTGCGGATGGAATATTCATCCTCGATCCAGCTTATCGCTTCATCCGATTTAACCGTGCGTGTGCGCGCATCTCAGGGTACAAACCTGAGGATGTCATGGGCAAGAGGCACGCGGAAATCATACGTTGGTTGAGCCGCGAACCCGGAATGTCGCTCGAGGAAGCTGAAGCCGGTGGGTGGCCGCTTTCCTCGCAAGCTGCCCTATACGTTGAAGGTGACATGATCACAGAGAACTCGGAAGCAGTCAGCGTAGGGATCACCTACGCCCCTGCTCTTGGGGAGGATGGTCGTTTACTCAGCATCGTTGCTAATTTGCGCGACATCACTAAATTCCGCGAAGCCGATGAACTAAAGAGCACCTTTATCTCCATCATCAGCCACGAGCTGCGTACACCGGTGGCGCTTATCAAGGGCTATGTTGGAACTTTGCGCCGCGAGGACGCGGATTGGGACCCTGACGTCATCCATGAAAGTCTCGAGATTATCGAGGAAGAAGCTGACCACCTGGCGGCACTAATCGAGGATTTACTGGATGCTTCAAGGCTTCAAGCCGGCGCACTGGCGCTGCGGAAATCAGACCTCGACCTCGAGAATCTAGCCAACAGTTTGGCTGTACGTTTTCAGACCCAGTCAGAGCTGCATACGTTCAAGGTTGTCTTCCCCGAAGATTGTCCTACTGTGCTCGCAGACGAAGTCAGGTTAACACAAGTCATCACCAATCTATTATCCAATGCCGTGAAGTACTCTCCCGAAGGTGGCGAGATCACCATAACTGGACGAGTCGAAAAAGAAGACGTCGTGATGTGTATCTCGGATGAAGGCCCTGGAATTGCCCTCGAGGACGTGCCTCGGATTTTCGATTTGTTTTATCGGTCGAACGAAGTCTCACGAAAGACAAAGGGCGCAGGGCTGGGACTCTTCCTCGCAAAAGCCGTCATCGAGGCACATGGTGGTCACATCTGGGTGGATAACCGGACCAAAGAAGGCGCTAGAATCTGCTTCACCATTCCACAAAATCTAAACTTGTAGAGGTATTTAAAACGCATCATGGTTCAACCAATGACACAGATCGCATGCCCCAACTGCAGGACACCTATTCAAGCGAATGTCGAGCAACTCATCGACGTAGGTGTAGATCCATCTGCCAAAGCACAATTACTCTCAGGAAGTCTGAACTCGGCCCACTGCACGACATGTGGTTTTGAAGGGATGCTTTCCACGCTGCTTGTGTACCATGATCCCAAAAAAGAACTGCTCCTCACTTACATACCCGTCGAAATAAACATACCCAAAGATGAGCAGGAAAAAATCATCGGTAAGCTGATCAACCGGGTTCTTGATCGGCTTCCACCAGAAGATAGAAAGGCCTATCTGCTTCAGCCTCAATCTGTCCTCACTTTGCAGGGGATGATCGACCGGATTCTTGAAGCGGATGGCATTTCGAAAGAGGAGATTGAAGCCCAACGGGAAAAAATGCGCCTCTTCGAAGATCTGCTCCGACAGCAGGAGGAGCACGTTGGACCATTTGTCAAGGAACACGATGACGAATTCGATGCGACATTTTTTCAATTAGCAACTTTGACCATCCAGGCAACAAACGATCAAAGAGCGAGTGAAATGCTGGCGCATAGGCTAAACCAGGCACTCGAGTTCAGTACATTTGGTATGAAGATTCAGGCTCAAGAAGACGAGCTCAAGGCAGCCATGGATAGCCTACGAGAGGAAGGGGAGGAACTGTCCCGCGAGAGGATCATCCAACTGCTCATCGAGGCGCCGAATGATGATCGGGTTGTGGCTCTCGTAAACCTGACCCGCCCGGCGCTTGACTATTCATTCTTCCAGGCGCTCACTGAGAAAATCGATGCCGCTGAAGGCGATGAGAAAGAACGTCTCAGTACGCTTCGTCATACAGCGCTTGAGGTAACTCAACAGATCGACGCGATGCAGCAAGCACGCGCGGCTCAGGCTGCTGAACTGCTTAAGACGATTGCCGAAGCTGAAGATCTTGAAACTGCCGTCGAGGCCGCGCTGCCTGCCGTGGACGAACTATTTCTGGGAACACTCCAGGCGAACATCCGGGTCGCGCAGGAACGCAGTGATGATGACGCATTAAACAAGCTTAACGAGATCGATGCCCTCCTCCAGGAAAAAATTGCACAGGCTCTCCCGAAAGGCATTATGTTCGCCCAGGAAGTTATGAGGGAGGAAGATGCAGAAGCAGCCAATCGCATGATGGAAGCAAACATCGATAAAATCGATGCGGACTTCCTGAACAGCCTTATGGTAGGAGTTCAAACTGCTGAAGAGAGTGGGGATGAAGAGACTGCTGAGCGCTTGCGAGTTTCATATAAGTCCGCGTTGCACATCTCCATGAGTGCGAAAAAGAGCTAACCGTCCGGATCGACACGCTTGCGTCTGGAAGGACCTGTTTTCAGCGTCATTCTTGCAGAACCCATCTAGAATTTATTTCTCCTCCAAATTGTGTAGGTGATCTAACAGACATGGCCCGTCTCCCCCGGCCCGGAGCTAAACTTCATCATTAGGACGTCTTGCTCCCGTTATCACTGCTCTCTCGAAATGACAAATCCGAGGTACGCCCGGAGGTGAACCTCCGGGCACAGAGCTCAAGGGCGCTTCTCACCCTTACGCTCAGCCCATTGGGCTTAAGCTATGAGCCCGACTATTCATAGTCGGGCGATCGACCAAAGTTGCTGCGAGGAACGGAGTGACGAAGGATTCTCCTCTTGAAGATATTTGAGGGGCATTGCTTCGACGGGTTACCTCTCGCAGGTTTGGAACCTGCGGGAAGTTTTGGCTCACACCGCCAGACGCGGCCCCCACCTGCGACCGGAAGGGGAACTTCGTGACTCCTAAAATTTTAGGTACGTTCAACCGAGGATCTCCAGGGATCAGCTCGATTTTGTATGAATTGGTTCAAGCAAACAAAATTTCCACCATGTGTCGGTATTCGTGAGGTTGTCACTTTTCCAAAGGGTTTGGGGGAGAACCAAGCATTGGAAACTTTCTATCAAAGACACTATGTCACCCGGACCACAAATCCTTTCAGGTATCTCGATTCAGGAAAGCTTAGTTTTATGGGGTGATCCTCAGTTTGCCCAAGTGTAGATAAGATGGACGCTTCCACGCCGGCATCCAAGGCAGCATCAGCCACAATCTTCTGAAACAGTTCCAAACTCAGCCCACCGGAACACGAAAAGGTCACAAGTATGCCGCCTGGTCGCAGGAGCTTGAATGCGAGCAGGTTGATATCTTTATATCCTCGCGACGCCCTGGCAACATGTTTTACAGTTGGAGCGAAACGAGGAGGGTCCAGAATAATCGCGTCAAACGTCCGCCCTTGATCTCGGAAACTTCTCAACGCTTCGAAAACATCCTCTCGTTGTAGGAAGAGGCGCTCCAAATCCAGACCGTTCTCGCTCACATTCTTGCCGGCTAACTCTAAGGCAGGTGCAGATGAGTCGAGCGCAACTACGTTAGCAGCACCTGCTTGCAGGGCTGCCACACTAAACGAACCTGTATAGCAAAAACAATCCAGTACCTCCCTGCCATCCATAAAGCGACTTGTGATCCTGCGGTTATCCCTCTGATCGAGGTAGAAGCCTGTCTTGTGTCCCTCACGGATGTTTACGACATAACTGACAGATTCCTGCTGGAACCACATCTCATTGGGAGGCTCTGAGCCAAGGATCAAGCCCACTCGTTTGGCCAACCCCTCACGCTCGCGCGCATCCGTATCTGAGCGTTCGAATATTCCAGAGGAATCTCCCAATCCCCCCAGGATCCCTACGATCGTCGCTCGCCAATGCTCAACACCTACGGTGAGAAACTGGACAACTCGAATATCGTTGTACCGGTCGATGATCAAGCCGGGGATATTGTCGGATTCTGCAAATATTTCACGGTAAGCCGAAATAGTTCGATCTTCCTGAAGGCTGGCGCGGGCACTAAGCGCAACATCGATCCGTCGAGCGAAGAAATCTTCATCGATCTCCTCATCCCGATCCCATGTCCACACACGCGCCCGGATCTTCGACTGAGGGGAATATGCAGCCCTGGCAATCCATCCCCCATCAGCAGTGAAAATATCAATGGTTTCCCCGGCGGATGGCTCCCCCTCAAGCTTGGCAACAGATCCCGAAAATATCCAGGGATGTCGTCGAAGCAACGATCGATCCCGACCTTCTTTAAGTGTGATGCGTGCTGAACTCATGCCTCGTCTCTCCAGTGCTCGTAACAATCTCTGTGCAGGCTTTCTCATTCCGCTTATGGTGAGCAAACATCTGTAACAGAGCTTTCAAAGTTGCGATGTCCTGTAGCCTCGATCCGTGATGACATCCACGGATACAGCGATCATGATGCCCAGAGCGTCGGCGAGGAGGTCTATCGGATCGTAAACATTCACTATAACCCCGAAACCGTCGGTAACTTCAAAGGTTCCAACAATGAACATCGCCACGGCTGCGCTCAGAATCTGGTGGAGCCTTCCCTCAGTGGCCAGTCGAACGATGAAGTAGACAGAAAATGAAACAGCAACATTGCCAGCGTAACTCAAGAATATTTCAGGCAGAAAACTCGACGACCAACTCTATGCCAGGAGCCCGGCAACACCAAGCAAAACAAATACAACATAACGAACACATTTGGCGTTGCCGATACGTCCGCCTCTAATGTGCATGATGAGAGTGTAAGAACTGGTATTTATCGAAAAGCTAAACGTCGATCAATTGTTGTAGCCCTGCTTCATCAAGGGTGGGGACGCCTAACTCCTCTGCCCGTTCAAGCTTCGATCCTACCTTATCGCCGGCGAGAACATAATCCGTCTTTCGACTAACACTGCCAGTCACTTTGCCACCGTGACGTTCTATAAGCGCTTTCGCCTCCTGACGAGTGTACGAAGCGAGTGTACCAGTGATGACAAACGTTAGATCTGCCAAGCTCTGGGCTCCTTCTTGCTTTTGCGCCGAGACCATTTCGGGCCAGACTCCTGCAACCTTAAGTTTGGCTAGTATCTTACGGTTCGAACTATGCGACATCCAATCAACAATCGTCCCGGCAACCTTCGGGCCTATACCTTCAAGGTCTTCCAATTGCGCGGTGTCCGCAGATTTAAGTGCCTCAAGGTTTTGAAAAGTCCTGGCTAGATCTGACGCAACGGTTTCGCCGACATTGCGGATCCCCAAAGCCATAATCAAACGGTCGAGGGGTTGGGGCCGGGAGGCGTCGATTGCGCTAATCAAATTATCTGCCTTCTTCTCGCCAAATCCCTCCAACTTCATAAGATCACGCGGTGAAATCGTATACAAATCCGCGACATCATAGGTGACTTCGTGATCGACCAGCTGCTGCGCGATTTTGATCCCAAGACCCTCGATGTCCATCGCACCTCTAGATGCGAAATGCTCAATATTTCGCACCAGTTGGGCTGGACAGGCCGCATTGCCACAATAGAGGGCAACCTCACCTTCCACATGTTCGAGTGGGACGCGGCAGGAGGGACATTTATTGGGGATTTTAAACTTGACTTCCTCCCCGGTTCTCGCCTCCAGGACGGGACCAATTACGTATGGAATCACGTCTCCGGCTCGTTTAAGAAGAATGCGATCACCAACTCGAAGATCCTTTTCCTTGATGAAATCGAAATTGTGCAATGTCGCTTGTCGTACGGTTACCCCTCCTACTTCTACCGGTTCCAAGACCGCGTAGGGGGTGATTACACCAGTTCTTCCCACGTTTATCTTGATATCTTCGAGTCGAGTAGTTACGACCTGCGCAGGGAACTTATACGCAATGGCGGCTCGTGGATCTTTCCCGACAACGCCGAGATCGTTATACAGTTCTAGATCGTTGATCTTAATCACCGCGCCGTCGGCTTCATACAGGAGCGAGTCCCTTTTGTCGATCCATTTTTTTGAGGCCTCGATCGCCTCCTGAATATTAGAAGCGTGGGTGATCCCATCTACGATTGGAAAACCCATCGCTGCCAAGTATTCCAACGCTGCTTTTTGTGTGCTGATTTGGGTCCCATCGATTGCGACTATTGAATAGCACTTGAGGCTGATCGGACGGGATGCCGTTAGACTGGGATCGAGCTGCCTCAGCGCCCCAGATGCAGTGTTGCGTGGATTGACATAGGTTTTTTCACCTTCTTCTGCCAGACGCCTGTTCATCTCGGAAAAATCATCTAGAAGAATGAGAGCTTCCCCCCTCACTATCAGTCGACTCGGCGGCGAAACACCCGTTGGTTTAACTGGAATGTGTAGGGGCAGACTGCGTATGGTTCGCAGGTTAGGTGTGATATCCTCACCAATCTCACCAATCCCGCGCGTCGCTCCTTGCTTGAAGACGCCATTCTCATAGTGAAGCACAACCGTGAGGCCATCTAGCTTAGGTTCAACGATGAAATCAGTATCTTGTACTCGCTCGTCAAGTCTTGTGATGCGTTCATACCAGGCGAGGATTTCTTCTTCATCAAAGGCATTGGCTAAGCTCAAAATGGGAGTGGGATGTGGTATACGCTTGAAGCGCTCCGATATCTCACCTCCAACTCTCTGTGAGGGAGATGATGAGGAGGCATATTCTGGATACTTCGCTTCAAGATCGAGCAATTCCCGGAACAATTTATCGTACTCAACATCACTGATCACCGGGGCATCTAAAACATGATAATTATAGTTATGGAGACGAATCTCGGTCCGTAATTCCTCGATTCTCTTTGAGACATCATCACTACGCATGCATCCAACCCTTTCTCACCCAATTCCCGCCATGACAGGAACTTTATTAATTTTCCTGCGGTGGAATTTCATCCGGCCACAACGGAAAGTACATAACCCATTCCTCCGGTCGATCCCGAATATAACCCTCCAATTCATCGAGGATCTGTTGGGCAAGGCGAAGCGAATCTGCCTTCACATCACCCGTTATTTCCGGTCGAATGATGGGTGGGCCGGTGATGACGTATTTCCCCTCATCTACCATTGTACATACCCCAACCATCACATCGGCGCCTGTCCTGACAGCCATGCGAGCATGTCCTATAGCCATTTCGGTTGGTCTACCAAAGAAGTTCAGTTTCTCGCCCCCGACATCGGGGCGATCGACGGCGGTCATGACCAGTCCGTTATTTTGAAGTCTCCGATATGCTTCACGGAGAGATTGTGTATTGATGGGTGTTACATGTGCGCCGTATCGTCGGCGTATAAAATTGTCGGATTTATACCCACCCCCCGGGTCTGCAAAAGAAAGGACCTGAACTTCAACACCGAACCTGACTAAATCGAGAAGGATTAAGTTGAAGCTGCTCATGTGCAGACCGCACAACATCATACTTCTCCCTTCGGAATGTGAGCGTCGTGCATCTTCTATAAGATGGTCCTCGATCGAGATGGTATCCGGATATTTTTCAAGCCCACCACCCAGCGCAGTAAAAAAGTCCGCAAGTCCGCGACCGGCCCGTTGGAGCACTCGCTCCACAACACCATCAAGCTCCGAAGAATCATAGGGAAGGTCCTGGACAACCGCTTGATTGGAGCGAATGGCACGGTAGATATTCGAATTCCCACGGGAGGCAGCTCGTCTGGTGAGAAAGTCTGAGAGTCGGTACGCTTGTGGTCTGCTAAGAAGCTTGCCTATGAATGCACCTAGAAAGGGACCAATGGTGCTGTTTGCGATGGCGGTAATATTCATTTTACTCCTGAATGTATACATCGTGTGAGATCAACGATTGGTTCTATCAATTATAACTTTCCACTTACTATTGTGGTGCTATGTGGCCTGCATCTTTCTTGCAAGCGTCAGCGTACCAATCTCCAAGATCGCCTTCCTTAAACCAGCGTTGGAGAAGACGATCCTTCGACTACGCCCAAGATTGGCGCCGTCCGTTCTGGCTCTTCGCAAATACATCACTGTTGGACCGTGGGTGCGAACCCCCCATCTTTCTCGGGCCGGACATACAGGTCCGCCCCTAGGTGAGAAACGATGTCGGACCTGCAGTCCGCAGCACGCCCAAGCTGTCAGAGCCAACCATTTCATTGGCAGGTCAACTTCATCTTAAAGTCAGGTGAAGGATTGCTTTCAATTCTAATCTAGCAAAGATGAGAATCAAGCAGCGGATGCACCATAAAGAGGGAGCTCTCATACAGGGAAACTCCTGCGCAGGGAGATTTGGTATCCTTCATCTATTTGTGAGAATGGAACCATTTTGCTACACTAGGTTGGACATTTTATAAACGGGAGGTTGTATGAGCGGGGTGAAAATTATTGCCTACATCGCAGCTGCGATCTTGATATTCTTCGGCGTACTGTTTGTATGGGGTGCGTTTGGTGAGGGTGGGTCTCCTGGATGGATCATCGTTGGCTCCATCAGCATTGCCGCCGGATTCGGATTGATTTGGTTCGCAAGCAGACGAGCAAAGAGCGATTCGGTTGAAGTGATCCAGAAGATCGATTTATCCGGCGACATCAGTCTTGAGACGCTCACGTGTGAACAGTGCGGCGGCGCCCTCTCAGCGGACAATATCAAGATGGTTGCTGGCGCGCCTGTAGTGACTTGCCCCTATTGCAATGCCTCTTATCAACTTACAGAGGCGCCAAAGTGGTGAACGATTATGGCGAAGTTTCGTCCCATTTCCTGACCCTGGTCAGACATGGTATGGTGACCTTGAGATCACCCATTTAGAAAGAAATGAACGAAGGACAGGGATATGTTGAATAGAAAATCATCTCGACGTCTCATCTCTCTCGGCGTGATCTTGACGCTGGCGATGCTGTTGACCGCATTGCCTGCAGTAGCTCAGAGCTATTCATTCACGCTCGATGAGGAAGTGGTGCATGCGTTCTGGCAGGAAGATGGCACACTTCAACTGGAGTATATATTCGTATTCACCAATGATCCCGGTGCTCCCCCAATCGAGTTCGTTGACGTGGGTATGCACAACAATGCATATGATCTCTCAAATATTGTCGCAACCGTCAATGGCCAACCGATTACGCACATCGCTGATTCCGAGTATGTAGATGATGCGTTTGAGCTGGGTCTGGGGACGAATTCGATACGACCTGGCCAGTCCGGTACCGTCGCAGTAACCATCTGGGGAATCCCGAATGTACTGTACGAAGACACACAGGAAGACGAGTACGCAAGTGCGCGCTTCTCCCCCTCATGGTTTGGTTCGGATGTTGTCCACGGAAATTCCGATATCACCATGGTGTACCACCTTCCCCCGGGTGTCCAACCCGAGGAACCCCGCTGGCATGCATCCCCATCAGGGTGGCCCGAATCGCCAAGCACGGGCTTGGACGACGACGGGCGAGTCGTCTACACATGGCGGAATCCAACCGCCAGTGGATCGAAACAATACGAATTCGGCGCCTCATTTCCTCTCGCCTACGTACCTGAAGGTTCCATCGTTCGAGCGCCCGCTTTTACCATCGACACGGATGCTCTTTTCTCTGTTTTATGCATGGGAGGCGTGCTCGCCGGCATCATCGGTCTGATCGGTCTGGGGACCTGGTCGAGCCGCAGACGAAAACTGGATTATCTCCCCCCGAAAATTTCAATCGAAGGCCACGGCATCAAGCGGGGGCTCACCGCGGTTGAAGCCGCAGTCCTGCTCGAGAGACCTCTCGATCGTGTCCTCACCATGATCCTGTTTTCACTCATAAAAAAGGAAGCCGCTCGTGTGGTCAAAGAAGACCCCTTGACCATCGAGATCATTAAACCGCTGCCTAAAAAGATGAGGGAGTACGAGAAGAAATTTCTCACCGTCATGACCGAAGTGCCAAAAAACAAACGACGAAGCGGGCTCCAAAAAGTCATGATCGCGTTGGTCAAATCGGTTCAGAAGAAGATGGAAGGGTTCAGCCTCAAGGAAACGCGGGAATACTATAAATCCATCACCGAGAAAGCCTGGGCTCAAGTCGAGTCGGCAGAAACGCCGGAAGTGAAATCAGAGAAATTCGGAGAATCAATCGAATGGACGTTGCTGGATGATAAGTTCGATGATCGCACACGTCGCACATTCCAAACTGGACCCATGTATCTCCCACCGTGGTGGTGGAGCTATGCACCATCGACGCCGCGACCAAGCATGCCATCTACCAAAGTTTCGGCGCCCTTGGGTGGAAGCCGGACGATTTCCATGCCATCCCTACCTGGCGCCACGGCGGCTGCCTCAGTTGTGAACGGCGTCCAAAATACAGCGTCAAATCTTGTTTCGAATGTCGTCGGTTTTACAAACGGCGTCACGAAGACGACGAACCCCCCACCCGTGCGGACCAGCAGCGGTGAGTTTTCTTCCGGCGGCGGCGGTTGTGCCTGTGCGTGTGCTTGCGCCGGTTGTGCCTGCGCCTGTGCGGGAGGGGGACGGTGAGTGTAAATCTGCTCCAAAGAGCTGTTCCGAACGAATTCAAG
>SDBS01000153.1_pt1 | contig 57042 bp, 49 predicted proteins | sample 2277091 | NCBI WGS metagenome assembly SDBS01 (sample SAMN10404972, study PRJNA504765) | marine sediment metagenome | isolation source: marine sediment core GS10_PC15, 163 cmbsf | place: Arctic Ocean: Southern Knipovich Ridge | collected 2010 | reverse complement strand
GGAGGCAAAAAAAATGATTGGCAGAACTCCGGGAAGCATTGTGGCTATAAGGCCACTCAGAGACGGAGTGATAGCCGATTTTGACGTTACTGAAAGCATGCTGCGATATTTCATCCAAAAGGTTCATAAACGTTCATTTATGGTAAAGCCCCGGGTTGTTGTGTGCGTTCCCTCGGGAGTAACCGAGGTGGAAAAGCGGGCGGTTTTTGAAGCTACCCTGCAAGCTGGAGCGAGGGCTGCCTATCTTATCGAAGAACCTATGGCTGCGGCCATTGGAGCTAATCTTCCGGTGCAAGAACCGACGGGAAACATGGTTGTAGATATTGGAGGCGGCACGACTGAGGTAGCTGTAGTTTCCCTGGGAGGGATTGTCACCGCCGAGTCAATTCGTATTGGTGGCGATGAGTTTGATGAGGCTATTATTCAGCATGTCAAGAAGGAATATAATGTGATGATAGGCGAAAGAACTTCTGAAGAAATCAAAATCGAGATAGGTTCTGCTTATCCGCTTCCCGAAGAAGAAGATGCGGAAGTAAGGGGACGGGATCTACTAAGCGGTTTGCCTAAGAACATTATTCTTTCATCAGAAGAGATAAGAGCGGCGATTGAAGAGCCACTTAGTGCAATAATAACGGCTATCAAGGGCACGCTGGAAAAAACTCCGCCCGAATTGTCTAGTGATATTATGGACCGGGGAATAGTTTTGACCGGGGGCGGATCTATGCTCAAAGGTCTGGATGAAAGGCTGAGGCAAGAAACCGGTATGCCGGTTCATGTTACAGAGGATCCCATGATTTGCGTGGTAATGGGCTCGGGTAAGGCGCTTGACGAAATTGATGTTCTAAAGAAAGTATTAATTGGTACACAGAGATAAGTCAGCGAAGAAGCGAATTGGCCGGATTGTTTATTCTTTAGGTTTGTTGCCTGCTAATTACCTGCACAGATCTTCATCACCTCTCAAAAGTTAAGGACAATTCGCTGTTCTTTTAAGGGCGTGAGCTATTTGTATTCCGAGTGGAGCAAGCGTAGTCGGATACTCCTAGGGGTATTGCTTGTTTTCAGTGTCATGATTCTTACCGTTTATTTCAGAGAGGGAAGTAATGGGATTCTTCATCGTGCCCAGAGATATACGGTTAATATAGTCGTTCCTCTGCAATCAGGAGTTGCGCGGGCAGTCGCTCCTGTCAGATCGACCTTCCGTTTTATCACCAGCATTGGGAGCCTGAGCACCAAGAGCAAAAAGCTGGAAAAGGAAAACAGGAAGTTGAAGGCCGAGATTGTGACTTTGGAGCAAATCAAGAAGGAAAACAAGCGATTGCGCAAGCTGGTTGGATTTAAAGAAAGATCGGATTTTACCACTGTTCCCGCGCATGTTATCGGAAAATCTCCCACAGAATGGCAAGCGGTTATTGTTTTGGATAAGGGCAAAAATGACGGGATCAAGAAGAATATGCCTGTGGTAGTTGATAATGGATTGATCGGCCAAGTGATTGATTCATCTCCCAAGGCTTGCCGTATACAGCTTATAACGGATCAAAAGAGCGGGGTGGGAGTTCAAGTTGTTAGCACAGCAGAGACCGGTGTCTTGCAGGGTCAGATTAGTCGTGAACTTAGGCTCAGTTATATCTCCAAGGATTCCAAACTAAAGAAAGGAGATAAAGTTGTCACCTCGGGCCTAGGAGGAGTATTTCCCAAAGGCATTTATGTTGGGACAGTACGAAAAGTGACTAAGCGTCCCTACAGTCTCTTTAAACAAATTAAGATTAAGTCACTTGTGGATTTTACCAAACTGGAAGAGGTTTTGATTATCACTGATCCTCTTCCCAGAAATCCCAGCTGATCGGAGGACTGACAAGTTGCAGATTTACCTGGTTAGTTTTTTTGTTTTGCTCGCTTCATTCGTTTTGCAGACAACAGTTGCGCCTCATTTGCAGGTTTTTAATGTGCAGCCGGATTTGATACTGGTTGTAGTTGTCACCTATGCTTTTATCCAAGGACCAATTGCTGGCTCAGCTGCAGGTTTTGTCGGCGGCATCTTGCAGGACCTGGTTTTAATTAGAGGAGTGGGCTTAAATGCCTTATGTAAAACCATAATGGGCTATCTGGGTGGAATGATAGAGAAAGCACTTTTTGCAGATAATATTTTACTGATGATGGTGGCCATTTTTCTGGCGACAATCTTAAACCAATTAATATATAGCAGTCTCATTTTTATATTGGGTGAAAAGATTCATTTGTGGTCGACTTTCCTGAGTCTGATTCTTCCTTCTGCTCTATACAATGCTGTGCTCGCTCCCTTAGTCTACCACTTGCTTTATAAAATAGTAGTCTTTGAAAAGAAAGCTCCTGTGTTTAAATAATCCCGGTAAGCAATTATCAAGCTGAGCTCAATATAGATATAAAAAACTAAGAAATGGTGAACATAGAATGGCCAGACCTGATGAGAAAACCCAACGGCGAATGAACTTTTTTACCGTCTTTGCTCTTATTGTTTTCGGTATGCTCTTGGGAAGACTCTGGTTTCTGCAGATATTGACGGGCGAGGATCTTTCGGCTCAAGCTGAAAGCAATCGAATACGGGCCATTTCCCTGAGGGCTCCCCGGGGGATCATATATGATCGCAGCGGTGAAATTTTGGTAGAGAATAAACCGGCATTGGCGGTCGCTGTCATTCCTTCGGTTGTGGAAAACAAGCAAGCGGTTTTGAAAAGGCTTGCTTCCGTGCTGGAAATATCTCTCGGGGATATCAAGAAGAAATTGAAAGAAAAGACTGCCGATCCTTTAAAACCCCGGATTATTAAAGAGGACGTAGATGACAAAGCTGTGGTCTATATAAAAGAACACCAAAGCGATTTTCCGGGTGTTAAAATCCAAGTCGAGGCTATTAGAGACTATCTTCATGGAGAGTTGGCCGCCCATGTTTTGGGATATGTAGGGGAAGTATCAGAAGATGAATTGAAAAAGAAGGAATACAAAGACCACATACTTGGAGATATTGTAGGAAAAACAGGGGTTGAACTGACTTATGAGACCTTTCTTAAGGGAGAAAAGGGGGAGCAGAAGCTTGAGGTTAATGCCAGCGGGGATCCATTAAAAATACTATCTACTCAAGATCCTATTCCTGGTCATAACCTTATTTTAACTATAGACAAGGATATTCAACAGGTTACCGAAAAGGCTCTGGACCAAGCAATAAGGATGGCTCATAAGCAAGATTATCCTAATGCAGAAGCCGCTGCAGCGGTTGTTATGGATCCCTGGACAGGGGAGATATTGGCAATGGCTAGCTACCCGTCGTATGATCCCCGGCTTTTTGTAGGAGGCATTTCCTCAAAAGATTGGAAGAAGCTTACCTTGAAAGGGAGCAATTATCCCTTGAACAACCGGGTTATTACTTGCTCCTATCCTCCCGGTTCTACCTTTAAGGTCATTACCGGTATCGCCGGCCTCAGCGATAAGCTTGTTAATTCCAAAACACACTTTCGCTGCAGTGGCAAATGGATCGAGATGGGAAAAAAATGGGCCAAATACTGCTGGCGAAGATCCGGCCACGGTTACGTTGGTTTTAATTCAGCTATTATTCAGTCATGTGACATCTATTTTTATGAAATTGGATATAAGTACTACAAGATGGGCCAGGAAAAGTTACAGAAATGGGCCAGGAAACTTGGTTTCGGTTCTCTGACCCAAATTGACTTGCCCTATGAGACCAAGGGACGGGTTCCCGACAGAGCCTGGAAAAAGGAGTGGAACAAAAATAATCCCGAGTATCAAGCCTGGGTGCCCGGAGATACTGTGAACCTTGCCATTGGCCAGGGAGACTTGTTAGCCACACCGCAGCAGGTAGCCAATGTTTATTCTGCAATTGCCAATGGCGGGATTCTCTATCGTCCTCGTGTTGCCAAGAGGCTCTTAACTAGCGAGGGAAGAACATCTCACAATTTCAAACCGGAGGAGCTTGGGAATCTAAATCTAGACCCGGAAATAATCGCAATTATGCAAAAGGATCTGGAACTAGTATGTGAGCGGGGAACGGCAGAGGATGCTTTCTCTGGTTTTCCTTACCGGGTAGCCGGTAAGACAGGTACTTCACAGGTGAGAGGGAAAGATGACTTTGCCTGGTTTGCTTGCTTTGCCCCGGTTGAAGATCCAAAGTATGTTGTGGTAGTCATGGTTGAAGAAGGCGGTCATGGAGGAGCAATAGCCGCGCCTGCAGCGCGTCAGATTCTAAGCGAGGCTTTTGAGGTTCCCTATAAACCGATGCCGGGAATTGTAGACCTATCGAGATAAGAAAATCAGGGAGAAGGGATAAGTCAAAACCAAGACTCAAGATGCAAGACCGAAGACCCTAAACCTTAAACCAAGACACGAGGAACCAGGAACTGAAATCTGGAAGCTGGAGACCAAAATGGAAATTGCCAAGTTAAATAGGAAAGTTGACCTGTTAGTAATACTGGGAGTTCTTGCGCTCTGTTGTTATGGGGCTCTGATGGTTTTTAGTGCCACGCAAGGGAACGTAAAGCGAGGAGAAGACCCGTACACTTTTCTTAAGCGGCAGATTGTCTGGATTGTTTTGGGAATCGTTATTGCCGCTTTTTTGACTTTTTCCGATTACAACTTGCTCCGGCATTACCTTGTTCCGATCTATGTCTTGAATCTACTTCTACTTATTTTAGTCTTTTTTATAGGTCAAGAGTCTCACGGGGCTCAAAGATGGATACCGTTTGGCATATTTCACTTGCAGCCATCAGAATTTGCCAAAATCTTTTTAATAATTGTTTTGGCAATTCTTCTTTCCGCACGCAAAGGAGAGGCCACGGGGCTTGCTGATATCGGTTTATCCTTCCTCTTTGCCGCCCTGCCTTGGGTGCTGATCTTCATTCAACCTGATTTGGGTACAGCGCTGGTCCTTTTTGCTATTCTTATGGGAATGCTGATAGCTGCCGGAATGAAAATGCGTTATTTTGCAGTAATTGTGCTGTCTTGTGTCTTAATAGCGTTTTTGATGATTAATTTCCAGGTTCTAAAGGATTATCAGATGAAACGGATAATGGTGTTTGTGGACCCTGGCATCGATCCTTTAGGGGCCGGGTACAATATTCAGCAGTCGAAAATTGCTGTTGGAAGTGGCCAGTTGACAGGAAAAGGACTGTTTTCAGGCACGCAAACAAACCTTCAATTTCTGCCGGCAAGGCATACTGATTTTATTTTTGCGGTAGTTGGTGAAGAGTTAGGTTTTCTGGGTTCAACACTCCTCCTCGGCCTATATTTTATAGTTATTTCGCGGGGTATTAGGATTGCTGCTACCTCCAAGAACATGCTTGGTACTTTAATAGCCGTTGGTGTTGTATCCATGTGGCTATTCCAGATTATGGTAAACATTGGGATGACTATTGGTATCATGCCTATAACCGGGATTCCCCTACCCTTTATTAGTTCAGGCGGTAGCTCATTGTGGGCAAACATGATAGGCGTTGGTTTATTGCTAAGTATCTATGCCAGAAGATTTGTTTAAGGGGCTGATTGAGTTGAGCAGAATGCCAGTAAAAGCCAGAAATGTATTAAGTACGATAGAGCAAATTAGAAGAGAAGCCAAAAAACTTGTGAGCATTGCTATTGTTGGTTCCGAAAATTCCGGCAAAACCAGGTTAAGGGATGTTTTGACTTCGGCATCTTCCGGTGCCAAGGAGGTCGTTTTCTCCCTGAACTGGGAGAGTGCTACCGAATCTGAGCGAGAAGCTGTAAGAAGAGCCGATGCGGTGCTTATTGTCCTGAATCTTATCGGTGATTTGGAGCAGCAGGTTGTCCTGGCAAAAGAAGTGATGCAGGTTAACTCATCTCATTTGCTGGCGGTTAATATGGTTAATGAGATTTCGGGTATTGAAACCCCGGTGAAACCAATTGAATTATTCTTAGAGGACTTGGCGGAAAAAGCCATGTTCATTTCAACTTCAAAAAATCTAAACATTGAAGATGAGCTAGTTGCCGGAGTATTTAAGATAATGCACTCAAAGGGCAAAGAAATCGCGCTGGCTTCAAGGATACCTGTTTTTCGGAATCTGGCTGCCTCAAAAGTAATACATCGCGCCTCTGCTCAGAATGGTCTGATCGGAGTGGTGACTATTCTCCCCGGTGCAGATATGCCTCTCCTCACTGCTAATCAGCTCAAAATGGTGTTAAAAATTGCTGCTATATATAATGAGGAGGTTTCTCTGACCAGATTAAAGGAGCTGACGGCCGTGGTCGGTACCGGATTTGCTTTAAGGGGTTTAGCACGGCAACTTCTGGACTTTGTTCCGGGGGTAGGATGGGTGGTTAAGGGGGCTGTGGCCTTTACGGGAACCGAAGCTGTTGGCAAAGCGGCTCAGAAGTATTTTAAGGAAGGTTGCAGCAGTTTAAAGAAAGAAAATATCAAAGAGATGTTTTCACGCACAAAAGGTGAGAGACATTGAAGGAAATCCAAGCGAGAATAGAAGAGATTCTTCCCAAGGTCAGGAAACCGGCGCAGTATATCAATCAGGAATGGAATTCAGTTCATAAGTCGCATCAAAATGTGGCGGCAAGGATTGCTCTTGCCTATCCGGACCTGTACGAGGTCGGTCTACCCAACCTGGGACTTCAAATACTTTATCACATAGTAAATAGTAAAAAGCACCTGGTGGCGGAGCGTGCATATACTCCTTGGGTAGACATGGAGGAGGAGCTGCGGACGCACAAAATCCCCCTTTTTTCCTGGGAGTCGAAAACGCCCCTTTCCAGCTTCGACATTATCGGTTTTTCTCTTCAATATGAGATGACGTTTACCAATGTGCTTACCATGCTTGATTTGGCCAATATTCCTCTCTATGCCGAGGTGCGGAATAAAAGTCATCCCCTCATAATCGGCGGCGGTCCGGTTACTTATAATCCTGAGCCTGTTGCACCCTTTTTTGACCTATTTGTCATAGGTGAGGGTGAAGAGGTGTTGCTGGAACTTATTGATACCTATATAGATTGGAAATCCTCCCCGGGTAACAGAAAAGAGCTTCTGGAGGAACTGGCCAAAATTCCGGGAATCTATGTTCCCTCTTTCTATCATGTTGAATATGAAAAAACCGGGGAGATTAGGACAATAGAGCCACTTTCGGATAAATACCCGGAAAAGATTAAAAGGAGAGTCATATCCGATCTGGATCAAGCTGACCTTCCTCTGAAACCGCTGGTGCCTTTCTCGGAAGTTGTTCATGACCGGCTGTCGGTGGAGATAATGAGGGGCTGCACAAGAGGATGCCGTTTTTGCCAGGCGGGAATGATTTATAGACCTGTGCGGGAGCGCAGTTCAGACCTACTTTGTTCCCTGATCAAGGGCCAACTTGATGATACAGGTTATGGGGAAGTTTCGCTGTCTTCTTTGAGTAGTGCGGATTATACGCAAGTGGAACGATTGTTGAACAATCTGACTGAAACCTATTCAAAAAGAGAAATAGCTATATCATTTCCATCATTAAGGATGGATTCTTTCTCTGTTCGTCTGGCAAATGAGATAGCCAAGATCAAGAAGACCGGTCTTACATTTGCACCGGAAGCAGGAACCCAGCGTCTGCGCGATGTTATGAACAAAGATATAAGCGACAAAGATATTAAAACGACAGTAGAGGCAGCGATTTCCTCCGGCTGGAGACAGCTCAAGCTCTATTTTATGATCGGGCTACCTACAGAGACGGAAGAAGACCTTCAGGGTATTGTTGATTTAGCGCATTATCTTGTCGATTTAGGGCTTTCAATTATACCCCGGGGAGAGCGGAGAAGATTTAACATGACTTCTAGTGTCTCCTGCTTCACCCCTAAGCCATGCGTTCCTTTTCAATGGGTTGCCCAGAATGAATTGGGGCAATTGGAGAAAAAGCAAGAATTCTTGAAAAAGAATTTAAAGATGAAGCACACCAAATTGAAGTGGCATGATGCCAGGGTTTCTCTGCTTGAAGGTGCTCTGGCCCGGGGAGATCGACGATTGGCCAAAGTAATTGAACTGGCATGGAAAAAAGGGTGCAAGTTTGATGCTTGGACCGAGTCATTCCGGTTTGAAAAATGGGAACAGGCTTTTCGGGATGGCGGACTTTCCATAGAATTCTTTGCCAACAGGGAACGCTCACGTGATGAGGTCTTTCCTTGGTCGCATATTGACTGTGGAGTATCCGGAGACTTTCTATGGGCCGAGTATCAGAAAGCGCTGAAAGGTGAGAGGACACCTGACTGTAGACATGATCAATGTACTGAATGTGGAGCCTGCTAAATAGATAGGGAGAAGAGATGAGTCTTACAGCTTCTTAGGTTTATAGGAATCTGGAACAAAAGCTCAAAATGCAAAGCGAAAAGCGCCCTTCGCCAAGCTTAGGACAAGCCCTTCGGCTTTGCTCAGGATAAACAAAATAACAACTCAAAATTCCCTTCGACAAACTCAGGACAAGCAAAATTTTTTAAGTTTTACACTGTTGTTTTGCGTTTTGCACTTTAAGTTTTGCACTAAGAAGCTAGGTTGGAAATTAGAAATTCTGAAGAAATGTCAAATGTAAATCTAAGAACCAAGAACCAAGAACCAAGAACCAGGAGCTAGAGTGTACAAGTTGCGGATAAAACATCAAAAAACTGGAGAGCTAAGGTTTCTTTCCCACCTGGATTTGGCCCGTGCGTTTGAACGGGGATTTAGAAGAGCAGACCTTCCATTAAGCTTTTCGCGTGGTTTTTCGCCTCGTCCTAAGATATCTTTTGGGCCTCCACTGCCGGTTGGGGTAAGCAGTGAATCCGAGTATATTGATTTGGTTTTAAGCGAGTGCCCACCGCTCAGTCAAATAGCTTCCAGCTTGCGTAGTGCTTTTCCTGAAGATCTGTGTTGCGGAGAAATCCGGTATATACCTCTCAAGACATCTTCCTTGATGAGCGCTGTTACCATAGCCAGTTATCATATTACTCTATCGTTTAGCCCCATGTTGACTTCAGCAGAGATTCAGCATTATATTGATTTAGTCCTGAGCAAGAAACAAGTTGTTTTACCTACTAAAAATGGAGAGAAATTATATCAAATTGACAAAATTGTGAAAAGGCTTGATTTGGATAACCTGGAGGAAGATGTGGGAGAATTCAGTTTCGTGGGACTTCTGGGCAGTGCAGGTGGTGTGCGACCCGATACTCTTATCAGCAAGGTCTTTTCCTTTGAGGAAAAGCCCTGTCAAATTAAATATTGGCAAATCCATCGTACCGGTCTATACCAGGAAGAGAATGGCAAGCTCATTAGACCATGAAAACAATATAAGAACCGGAAGAATAAAAAGCGAATTTCCAGGGGGGAAGAATTGTGGAAAGCTCACATTTTATCAGTAGACTTGGAAGTTAGGAGATTTATGATATCTTTGAATGATCTGTCCTTTTTCGGACTTTGGAGTGATCATGGAAACTAAAACCAGGGAAGTAATGATCTCGCTCGATCCCTATGAGGCAAGAGTCGCGGTTGTTGAGAATATGCAACTTGTAGAAATCTACATGGAACGGTTGGAAAAACCTCCAATTGTGGGAAACATCTATTTGGGCCGGGTAAAAGATGTACTTCCGGGAATGGAAGCGGCTTTTGTCGACATAGGTGTGGAAAGAAATGCGTTTCTCTATATAAAAGAAGTTATCATGCCTGAAGACGATATAGATTCTGTGCCTCGTAAGATTGAGCATATGCTAAAGCCCGGTCAGGAGATATTGGTGCAAGTTGCCAAAGAACCAATGGGGAGAAAAGGTGCTAGGGTTACCACTCAAATAACACTGCCTGGCCGGTATCTTGTTTTGCTTCCGTTCGGAGATATGGTCGGTATTTCACGACGTCTCGATCCCTCAGAAAGAATGAGGCTGAAGAGTTTTTGTAATGAGATCAAACCAAAAGGTATGGGGATGATAGTCAGAACTGCCGCTCAAGACGTTGGTCTAGAGGAGTTAAGGCGGGACATGAAGTATTTAGGACGGCTTTGGACAACCATATCACGGCGAATTAAAAGAGCCAATGCTTCTCAGCTGATCCATGCTGAGATGGAACTTCCCCTGAGGATTCTTCGGGATGTTGTTACCGGGGATTTCCAACGTATTTGGATTGACGACTTCAAGATCCACAAGAAAGCAGTAGCTTTCCTTAAGAGCACTTCTCCGGATCTGATGCGAAGTGTCAGGTTGTATCAGGATAAACTACCTCTTTTTGACAAGTATCGTATAAATCAGGAGGTTAAGAAGGCTCTTCACCGCAAGGTATGGCTCAGGTCGGGGGGATTTATTACCGTCGATGATACCGAGGCACTGACTGCAATTGATGTAAACACCGGTAAATATGTGGGCAAAACCAGTTTAGAGGAAACGATTTTCAAAACCAACCTGGAAGCGGTTGAAGAGGTAGTTCGGCAGCTTCGTTTACGCGATATAGGGGGAATTATTGTCATTGATTTTATCGATATGGAGAATCCGCGCAACCGAGACGAGATTTTCTTACGTCTGAACAAGGCATTGGATACAGATCGTATCAAAAGCAGGGTGATTGAGATATCACGCCTGGGTCTGGTGGAAATGACTAGAAAGAACGTATCGGATGGATTACTTGAGTATTTGAGCAGGGGCTGTCCATGTTGCGAGGGTACAGGCAAAATAATTTCGGATGAAGCCCAAAGTATAGATATTGGACGAAATATTCGGAAGATTTGTATTAGTAGCAAACACGAAGCTCTGCTCTTTAAGGTAAATTTTGATGTAGCTCAATTCTTGGAAGGATCAAGACAAGTCAAACTCAAGAAGATGCAAGTGATTACAGGGAAAAAGATATTTCTCTTCGGCGAAGAGAAATACCCGGTCGAGACAGCCGAATTGGTGAGCGAAGGCAATCGTCGGGAGGTAGGAAAGGTTTTCCGGGCCATGAAGAAAGGGAATCGGCCGTAGCGAAGCTCATTCGCCTTCCGGTCCTTCGCTTCTTTCGGCTAGGCTCTCTCTTCGATTCGCTTCCTTCGACTTCGCTCGAAGCCTACGACAGGACAAGCCTTTCCTCGGGGGGAGGTTTCTAGTTACGGTTTGTCCGACTCACAGCGATCTACTCCACAAGATTTTAGGTGCTTCCAGCTGCGTGTTTTTGATTGACAGCCAAAACCTCACTATGTTAACATCAAATCTTGCAACAAAAGGAGTGCAGGATATGTATGCAATAATAATAATAGGCGGTAAACAACACAAAGTGGAAGAGGGACAGGAAATCCTTGTGGAGAAGATCAAGGGTGATGCTGGTGACAAAATAGAAGTCGGCGAAACCATCTTTCTCAGTACCAATGGGGATAGAGTAGTCACCAAAGAAGAGTTGGCAAATGTCAAGGTAAAAGGGGAGATTGTAGAGCAGACAAAAGATGATAAGATAATAGTATTCAAGTACAAACCCAAAAAGGGATATAGGCGCAAGAGAGGACACAGACGTCTTCTAACCAGGGTGCGAATTGAAGATATAAGTTTTCCCGGAAAGCCGGACAAGCCCGGAAAGCTGGACAAGCCCAAGGAAGTAGAAGAAAAGCCCACCAAAAGTGAGAAGAAGGTAAAAAAGAAACCGAAAGCGGTGGCAAAGTCAAAAACCAAAGCTAAGGCTGAAAAGAAAGCGGCAAAAACAAAAACGAAAACAACAAGGAGCACCAAGAAAGCCAAGAAAACGGATAAAAAAGACAAATAGCGTTTGTACGGGCAGTTGTTACTTTGTGGAGGTGTTTGAAAATGGCACATAAGAAAGGAATGGGCAGTACCAGAAACGGGCGGGATAGCAATTCGCAGAGACTTGGTATAAAGAGATTTGGTGGACAGTTCGTAAAAGCTGGTAGTATTCTGGTTCGTCAGCGCGGAACAAAATATAAGCCCGGCCAAAATGTAGGATTAGGCAAAGATGATACTTTGTTTGCTAAGATCGATGGTCATGTCCGGTTTTATACCAGCGGTAAGAGGAATCGCTATATAAGTGTGGCAGGGCAGGTTGAGGCCAAGGCTTAATTTTTTATTGGTAGAGCAAAACAATTCAAATAAAGGTCTAGCATAGAAACATATTTACCCTGCAGTAATCTTGCAGGGTTTTCTAATAAAAAATAGAAAATGAAAAACGACAATCCAAAACTCAAAACAACCTGAATCAGGAATTAGGAATCACGAATTATGGTTTTTGTTTTTCCCTGATTCATAATTCATTATTCATGATTCCTTGTTACAAGCTACAACCTGATTTTTGAGTTTTATATACACTTTTACTATTTCATTAATTGAGCTGGAGACTAAATGTTTATTGACGAAGCACGTATTAATGTCCACGGCGGCAACGGCGGCAACGGTTGCATGAGCTTCAGGCATGAAAAATACAAGCCCAAAGGCGGACCCGACGGCGGCAACGGCGGTAACGGCGGTAATGTAATTTTGCGTGTCAATGAAGGCAAAAAGACACTTATGGATTTCCACTATCATCGTCACTTTAAGGCTAAAAAGGGAGAGCATGGGAGAGGGGAAAACAGGCACGGTAAAAGAGGTGAAAATAAGATATTGGATATCCCCCCTGGAACAGTAGCCAAAGATGAAGAAGGGAACATGCTCTGTGATTTAGTCAGGAATGGTGATGAATACGTAGTTGCCGTGGGTGGAATCGCAGGGAGAGGTAATGCCAGATTTGTGACACCCACTCGTCAAACCCCGTCTTTTGCCGAAAAGGGAGAGCCTGCAGAAAAGAAATGGATCACCCTGGAGTTAAAGCTTTTAGCTGATGTGGGGCTCATTGGGTATCCAAATGCAGGGAAATCCACTTTGATCAGTCATATTTCGGCGGCAAAGCCCAAGATAGCAGAATACCCCTTCACCACCATCACTCCGAATTTGGGATTGGTGAATATTCCGGATGGCCGTAGTTTTGTAGTTGCAGATATACCTGGTCTTATTGAAGGAGCTCACAAAGGAGTGGGTTTGGGGCAAGATTTTCTGCGTCACATTGATAGGACCGCCGTACTTGTTTTTATAATCGATCTTTCAGGTATTGAAAGACCGGATCCGGTTAAAGACTTCGAAGTTCTGAAAAAGGAGTTGGAATTGTATGATCCTTCTTTGATTTCCCGTCCTCATTTTGTTGTGGGAAACAAGCTGGATCTACCTTCAGCGCAGAAAAACTCGCCGACGGCTGTTGCCTATTTCAAGAATAAGGGGTACTCTTTCTTTTCCATTTCCGCTGTGACAGGTAAGGGTATAAGTAAGCTGCTCTACGTGCTCGCTGATGAATTGGACAAAGTGAGGCAAAAAGTCAAAACAGAAGATGAGAAAAAAACGCACAAAATTATTAAGTACACTTCTCCTGACAGGAAGTTCACGGTTGATAAAGATCAGGACGGGATCTTCCTTGTTCGAGGTGCCTATGTTGAACGTTTGGTGAAAATGACTGATCTGGACAATGATGAAGCTGTGGTTTATTTGCAAAAAGGGCTTGCTGGGATCGGAGTGGAAGAACAATTATTGGAATGCGGCGCCAAGGCTGGAGACATCATCAGAATTGCTGATGCGGAATTTGACTTCCAACCAGGTTAAATTTAGTATAAAAACATAAGTGATGAATTCCGATTTTCGACTTTCGGTCAGCGATGATCGATAAAAAGGATTCAAGATCCATGATATAGAATAGCTATTTTGGTTTTTTCCTGCATCGTGTATCTTGTATCGTGTATCTTGTATCTTCTAACATAAAATGAATTATCAATGATTTTATCGCTAGTCGCTCATCGAAAATCGCTAATCATCTTTATTTACTGAGCGGGCCATAAGCCATATTCTTTTTTTGGGGTGTTTTTTATGCAAAGAAGTGAATATCTTCCGTGGAGTTAAACGCATAGTTGTCAAGGTTGGTACCAACCTTATTGCCGATGAGTCAGGAAGACTGGATCAACCGCAACTGGAAGATCTGGTAAATCAAATTGCTGATTTGGTGGATCGTGGCTACCAGCTTGTTTTGGTGACCTCAGGAGCTATAGCCGCCGGTGTCGAGGGACTGAATCTGAAAGACCGTCCTAGCGCTATGCCTGGTTTACAGGCGGCAGCCTCGGTTGGACAGGGTATATTGATACACTTCTATAGCGAGCTTTTTGGAAAACGGAACCTGCGGGTTGGACAAGTACTGCTGACCCAATTTGATACAACCCACCGAACTCAATATCTGAATGCTCGCAATACCCTGGAAAAACTTCTGGATTTTGGGGCTATACCCATTATTAACGAGAATGATACCACTGCTGTAGACGAGATCAGATTTGGAGATAACGATACATTGGCGGCATTGGTTTCTTGTTTGATAACTGCCGATCTTCTCATTCTTCTTTCTGACATTAACGGTCTCCATACAAGGGATCCGCGAAAAGCCGGGGAAGCGAGATTGCTAAGTGAGGTCACGCAGATCACCGGGGAAATCGAAAAGCTGGCAGGAGGAGTAGGAAGTAAGTTTGCTTCAGGAGGAATGGTTAGCAAAATCCAGGCTGCCAAGATAGCAACGTGTGCAGGTGCAGGCATGGTTATCGCTAACGGCAGGGAAGACAGTGTTTTATACAGAATAATGAATTGTAAAACTGTGGGAACTTTTTTTGCACCTCGGAAGAAGCGAATGTCAAGCAGAAAACTATGGATTGCCTTCGGAAGAATTTCTAAGGGCAAGATTGTAGTTGATGAAGGGGCCAGGATCGCGCTTGTAGAGAAGGGTAAAAGTCTTTTATCGGCAGGGGTCATGAGTTCCCAGGGCATGTTTAATATAGGTGATGCTGTAGAAGTTGCTGATAGTAAGGGAAATGTTTTTGCCAAAGGGCTAATAAACTTTAATACGGAGGAACTGGATAAAATAAAGGGGCTAAAAAGTTCGGAAATTGCTTCAAGGTGTTCAGAAGACTCCAGTGGCGAAGTAATCCACCGTGATTGCTTAGTCATCCTGAAATAAGGCCGATTTTCGACTTTCGATCAGCGAAAAGCGATAAAAGCTTTAACTTCGTACTATATAATCGAAAGTCGCTTTTCGAACATCGATAATCGTTTTTTGCCTTGTGTTTATCGCTAGTCGCTGATCGAAAGTGGGGGGGGTTCCATGAGTGTTGTTGAAGATATTTGCAGGAAAGCCAAGGATGCATCGATCGTCCTAGCCAATCTATCCACTGAAGTTAAGAATAAGGCACTTATGATGATGGCGGACGCTCTGGTTGACAGAAGCAATGAGATAATACAAACAAACAAAAAAGACCTGGATGAAGGAAAAAAAAGACAGATATCATCCGCCTTAATGGATAGACTTCTTTTAAACGAGCCAAGAATCGAAGAAATGGCCCGGAGTCTTAAAGATTTAGTTGCTTTAAAGGACCCCAATGGTGAAATAGTCAAGGGATGGAGGATTCCCAACGGGCTTCTAATATCAATTGTCAGAGTGCCGTTGGGAGTTGTGGGCATGATCTATGAAGCCAGGCCTAATGTGACGGTTGATGCGGCTGGACTCTGTTTGAAAACGGGAAATGCCGTGGTTTTAAGGGGAAGCTCAATTGCTCTTAACTCCAATCTTAAGCTGACGGAAATAATCTCAGAAGCCGCATCCGAAGCAGGTCTTCCGGCTAATTCAGTCCAGTCAATCCCCTCTCCTTCCAGGGAAGCGGCAAATGAGCTAATGACGATGCATGAGTTCCTGGACGTCCTTATTCCCCGGGGAGGAGCCGCGCTCATAAATAGCGTTGCTAAAAATTCCACGGTTCCTGTAATTGAAACAGGAGTGGGGAATTGTCATGTCTATGTGGACAAGAGTGCTGATCTGGACATGGCTGCAAAGATAGTAGTCAATGCCAAAACTCAGAGACCAGGAGTGTGTAACGCTGCCGAGACACTCTTGGTTCACCGCCGCGTGGCGGAGAGCTTCTTACCCCAAGTCTTTTCTCAGTTAAGGGAAAAAGACGTTGCTTTATTCGGTTGCTCAGTTTCAAAATCGATTGATCCGGCAATCAAGGAAGCCAAAGAAGAAGACTGGATTACTGAATACTTGGATCTAAAGCTGGCAGTTAGAGTGATTGATTCCATAGATGATGCCATCAAGCATATTCAAAAATATGGAACCAAGCATTCTGAAGTAATCATAACCGAAGATTATTCAGCGGCGACCAAGTTTACAAAAGAAGTGGATGCGGCAGCTGTTTATATTAATGCTTCTACCAGGTTTACCGACGGGGGGGAATATGGCATGGGTGCCGAGATTGGGATCAGTACTCAAAAACTCCATGCCCGAGGTCCTATGGCCCTGGAAGCGCTCACTTCAACTAAGTTTATTGTTTATGGAAATGGCCAGATTAGAGAGTAAAGAGTGATGAGTGATGAGTGAGAAGTTAAAACCGGCGGAAGCTATATCGTTGGGGATTATGGGAGGAACATTTAATCCCATTCATTACGGGCATTTAGTGACAGCCGAAGAAGCACTGGTTCAATTCAAGCTTAATAAAGTGATTTTTGTTCCTGCGAGGCATGCACCTCACAAGGATAAGAAAGAAATCCTTGTTACCGAAGAGCGGTATCTCATGACCGTAATTGCTACCGCCTCAAATCCGGAGTTTTGCGTTTCACGAATTGAAATTGATCGCAGGGGTCCCTCGTATACTATTGATACACTGCGTGAACTAAAGAAAATATATGGTGAAAAGGCCGAATTGTTTTTTATCACCGGAGCTGACGCAATTTTAGAAATCTTGACCTGGAAAGACACGGATAAAATTTATGATCTCTGCAGTTTTATTGCGGCAACCAGACCCGGATATTGCCTGAAAAGGTTTAAGGAATTGCATTTATTACCGGAAAATGAGTATCTAAACGGCAAAAAACCACGGATATATTTTATGGAGATACCAGCCTTGGCCATATCTTCTACCGATATCAGGCAGAGGATTAAAGGAAGAAGACCGATACAATACCTGGTTCCCGAAGGGGTGGCTAACTATATCAACAAATGTAATTTTTACCAAGTTCCAAAATCCAAATAAGAGATGAGGTCTGTGGGCAAAAGAGCAATTAAGAAAGAAGGAAGAGTCAGAGAACTGGTAGGTGAGCTTTCCGGCCGGGCTAAGGAAAAGCTCTCTGTCGTAATTACCAAGTTGAAGAAAACACGTCCGGCTACTAAAGAATTTCACCAAGGGACAAAAAAATTGAAAAGGAGAAAGGCAATAAAGCCTCGATCCGGTTCAGGGAGATTAAAAGCCAGGACAGAGAAGTCTACCGGTCCCCGCATGGCAGCCAGGAGAAAGTATAAACTACGCTGGGCGCAATTGGCAGTCGCAGCAGTCTCATGCGTTTTTTTGTTGTTTGTTTTTGTCAGACTCTCCAGTCAGCTCCAAGCTGTTTCATTCTTCTCATTCTTGAGCGAAAAACCAGTTGCTATTAAGAAAGAATCAGACAAATCGGAGAAGGATACTTTGCTTTTAATCGGAGCAAAAGAAAAGAATGGACAAGAAAGTGCGGTTGGCCTGGCTTTGATAATTATGGTGGAAGGAGAGGATAAAGTCGCGGGCTGGTCTATCCCTGAAAATACATTTGTGGTTATTCCGGGTCGCGGATTTGAGAAGATTGGTGCGGCACTGGAATCCGGGACTTCAACGACTGTTGCCACAGTACAAAATTTTTTGGGAGTCGAAGTTGATCATTTTGCCAAACTTGATTATGAAGACTACAAGGAAACCGTTTCCGAAATGCGCTTAAAAAGAGCTCTGGAGAAAGCGGATCAAACTAGCTTGAATAGGGCTGAATATAAAAAGTTCTCCATAAGGTTTGCGGAGGCCGGATCGCAAGACATTAATCTAATTCCTCTCCCGGTAGAACCCTTAATGGTTGGCAAAGAGACCTTTCTGAAACCGGACAATGATGAGATTGATCGGCTTTTTGCTTTAATTTGGAGTATCTCGGAAGAGGAACGAAAGGGAGACGTAAGGATTATTGTCTTAAATGGTTCAGGTGTACCGGGTGCCGGTGGCGATGCGGCGGAGAGATTGATCAACATAAACTGCAAAGTTGTTGAAACTGATAATGCCAAAAATTTTGATTATGATAAGACGCAGATTATAATATATAAAGGGAGCAATAAATGGGCAAACAAAATTAGGGATTCACTGGGAGCTGGTGTGATCTTGCGGAAACACATTCCCCAGGATTTGGCGGATGTAACCGTGGTTATTGGCAAAGATTACCAACTTAAGACAGATAATTGACATAATATATAATCGATGGGAGGTATGCGATTCTGGATTCTAGGGAAACTGCAAAACTAGCAGCCCGCGTAGCTTCGGATAAGAAAGCACAAGATATACTAGTATTAGATATCAGCAAGCTACTGATTATTACAGATTGTTTCATAATTTTAAGTGGTAAGACAAGTCGTCAAGCAAAGACAATATCCGATGCTATTCAGAAGGAACTGGGAGAATGCGGGATAAAACCGATTGGCAAGGAGGGTGAGACGGAAGCAAGGTGGATTTTGCTTGATTACGGAGATGTGGTAGTCCATATCTTCAGGGCGGAGGAGCGAGAGTATTATCAGCTGGAACGCTTATGGAAAGATGCTCTTGAGATAGAGTGGGAAGAAGACAATGAACATAAAAGCCAACAAGCCACTCCACCATGTTCCGGATGAATGAGCGATAATCCGAAGTAATAGATTATGCTGTTAAGAGTAGGCATCGCGTCTTGGACCTTGGACAGATTGGGTTGACTTAACCAAAATAAAAAAATATAATTCTTGTCGTGAATTAGGGATGGGGATGTAGCTCAGATGGGAGAGCGCTTGCTCGGCATGCAAGAGGTCGTCGGTTCGATCCCGATCATCTCCACCAGCTATTCTTTTCAATCCGCTACTTGGGGTGGTAACGCGAAAGCAAGTAAAGTAAAGCCTTCGTCTCTGGCGGAAGGTTTTTTAATTGGCATGGCAAATAATAGGTGGTATGAGAATCCTGACAATTGTTTAATGCATATAGATGAATTTTCTGTTGCCCGCGGAGGTGGACATGGCTGAAGAGTACCAACCCAAGGTTATTGAAAAAAAGTGGCAAAAAAAGTGGGAAGAAGAGAATATCTATCAGGTGTTTGAGGATGAACAAAAAAAGAAAAAATATATATTGGAGATGTTTCCTTATCCTTCGGGTGAACTGCACATGGGACACGTCCGTAACTACGCCATAGGTGACGTGATTGCTCGCTACAATAGCATGCAAGGATTTAATGTTTTGCAACCAATGGGTTACGACGCTTTTGGTATGCCTGCGGAAAATGCTGCTATTGAACGTGGAATACACCCCAAAATTTGGACAGATGCAAACATTGAAGCCATGCGTAAACAATTGAAAACTCTGGGTATAAGCTACGATTGGAGTCGCGAAATCTCCACTTGCGAGCCTGAGTACTATCGCTGGGGCCAGTGGCTCTTTCTGAAATTTATGGAAAAGGGATTGGTTTATCGAAAGAAATCTCAGGTTAACTGGTGCTCCTCATGTGTTACCGTACTCGCTAATGAGCAGGTAAAAGCAGGGCTATGTTGGAGGTGCGGCAGCAAGGTTGAAAGCAAAGAGTTAGCGCAGTGGTTCTTTAGGATTACTGAATATGCTGAGGATTTGCTCAAAGACTTAAAAATACTTGAGGGTTGGCCGGAACGGGTAAAGATTATGCAAGAGAATTGGATTGGTCGTAGCGAAGGAGCAATGGTCAATTTCGAGTTAGAAGATGGAGAGAAAATCCCTGTATTCACCACTCGTCCTGACACTCTTTTTGGTTGTACTTTCTTTCTTTTTGCTTCCGAGCATCCCCTGGTAGACAAGATGGTCTCCGGGACCGAACAAGAAAAGGCTGTTAGAGATTTCAAAAGAAAAGTTGCCGAGGAAACAGAAATTGACAGAACCTCTACTGAAATAGAAAAGAATGGCGTTTTTGTAGGTAAATACGCTATCAATCCTGTGAACGGTGAAAAGATACCTATATATTTGGCTGACTACGTCTTTATGGGATATGGAACAGGAGCAGTTATGGCAGTTCCTGCGCATGATGAGCGGGACTTTGTCTTTGCCCGTAAATACGGTATTCCCGTGACAGTGGTTATTCAGCCAGAGGGACAGAAGCTTGATGGCGCAACCATGGAAGAGGCTTATATTGGTGAAGGGAAAATGGTAAATTCCGGTGATTTTTCCGGAATGGACAGCAAGGAAGGCGTCAGGGCGGTAACCAACCTGTTAAAAGGGCAGGGAAAGGGAGATTTTACCATCAATTACCGGCTGCGGGATTGGTTGGTTTCAAGACAGCGATACTGGGGAAATCCTATTCCTATTGTTTATTGCGATAGTTGCGGTACGGTGCCGGTCTCAGTGGAAGATCTACCGGTTGTTCTACCTCAGAATGTTGATTTTAAGGCCAAAACGGTGTCTCCGCTTGCGTCGGATCCTGAATTTGTTAATACAACTTGCCCCAAGTGCTCAGGAGCGGCGAAAAGAGAAACTGATACTATGGATACTTTTACCTGTTCCAGCTGGTATTTTCTCCGTTATAGCAGTGCCTATGAGGACAAAGCTCCTTTTGACAGCAAGGCGGTCGATTACTGGATGCCTGTTGACCAATACATTGGTGGTATCGAGCATGCCATAATGCATCTTTTATATGCCCGCTTTTTCACCAAAATCATTAACGATATGGGACTTTGTAAAGTACGAGAACCTTTTCATAACCTACTCACTCAGGGAATGGTAATCAAGGACGGCGCCAAGATGTCTAAATCAAAGGGGAATGTGGTTGATCCCGGCAATATTATTACGAGGTACGGAGCAGACACCGCCAGATTATTCATTCTTTTTGCTTCACCGCCGGAAAAGGAACTGGAATGGAGCGATCAAGGAGTTGAAGGCTGCTACCGCTTTCTTAACCGGGTATGGAGAGTTGTTTTGGAAAACAAACAGTCGTTCAAGAATCAATCTTCGCAGGTCGATGGGGAAGAAGAAAAACAGCTCCGTCATCAGATGCATAAGACCACAAAAAAGGTTACGGACGATATAGAGCGGTTCAATTTCAACACAGCGATCAGCGCCACCATGGAACTGGTAAATGCCAATTATAGGTACAATGAATCCAGAGCCAAATCCCAAAGAAGCGGAGTCCTTCTGAGGGAAGTGGCCGAGAGGCTTATTTTGTTGCTCTCACCATTTGCTCCACACATTTCCGATGAATTATGGGAGGCAATAGGGAAGAAAGAAAGCACTTTTTTTGAGCGTTGGCCCAGCTACGACAAAGCACTGGCAAAGGCTGAGGAAATCACCTTGATAGTGCAGGTGAATGGAAAAGTCCGTGACCGGATTTCGGTAGTGGCAGATATGTCTCGGGATGAACTGGAAAGAATCGCTTTGTCTTCAGAAAAAGCGGGAAAATATACTGAAGGCAGGAACATAATAAAAGTAATAACAGTTCCGGGTAAGTTGGTAAATATAGTTGTCAAATAGCAACGCCGAAGGTCCAATGTCCTATGCCCAAATTCATAAACCTCGTCCCTTAAATTTGATATCAGGCAGCAGATTCGGTTTGACAATTTTTTCAGAAGATAGTATGTTTGGAGCGTATGGGGTTGCAGCGTTCAGTAATTTTGTTGGAAAGTATGAATGGAGGTTTTTGGATTGGCTGATGGTACAGTTAAGTGGTTCAATGCAAGAAAAGGTTATGGTTTCATCGAGCAAGAGTCGGGTGACGACATTTTTGTGCATTTTTCTGAGATTCAAGGAGACGGCTATAAGTCGCTGGAAGAAGGAGACAAAGTTACCTTCGAGGCTGTAGAAGCTGACAACGGGAAGTTACAGGCGAAAAACGTCGTCAAGGCTTAAAATAGCCCAAGAATCGCCAATGAAGCCCTCTGTCTTATACAGGGGGCTTTTTTAATGATATTTATTAAACCCGGATATTGCACTAGAATTCAGTGCTAGGCTTGTTATTTTGACTTTATGCTATGTTAGCCGATACTTTTTTGCTCAACGTACATCAAGTATGCCTGTGCAAAAAAGCACCGTCTTCCTTGCCTAAACTCAAAATTCCTGCGCCTATCATCTAAATCTACTGTAATATCAGGGTTAGATCTGCAATATCCGGGCTTGACCCTGAGAGGTAACAATTGTTTTTAGTTAAGAAAATAGGACGGTTAAATAGAAATTTCGTGGCATTGCTTTTTGTGCTTTTTCTATTTCTTGGGGCATGTGATAGTGCATCAATGCAGGCATCAAGAACAAAAACAGCGTCCAAGCAAAGCAATTTAAAAAAGAACCAATCAAAAAAGCAGTTCCAGGCGCTACTAAAGAATCAGCAAATCTTTTCGGTTGGAGAAAATGAAGCAGATTTACTCTGGCAAACATCGGAACCTGTTCCTACTTCAGTTAGCTATGGGGAAAAAAGAGATTTGCTGACCACTATCACAGAAGAAAATACTAAGAAAAACCATTATCTGCGTATTAAAAATCTCAAGCCGGATACAACCTACTATTACAGGATAGACGGGGTTCAGGATAGTGAGTTGGAGAAGTTTAAAACTCTAGCCAGACCGGGTGGTAAGCATCTTTTTTCCTTTGCTGTTTGCACCGATACTCATCTCACTAATACAAAACTTGATCAATACGGAGCTTTGTACAAAGAGAGTTGGGATATTTTGGGTAATTTGGTTGATGAAGTGAATGAGGAAAAGGTCGACTTTTTGGTTATCAAGGGTGATATATCTCATAACTCTGAATCTCTGGACTATCAAGCTCTTGTTAAAACGACGGAACGCCTCAACTGCGAAACATATGTGGTCCCAGGGAATCATGACAAGATGCAGCCTGGTTGGGGACTCTTTTTTAGCTCATTTTCACCCAGCTCTTCCTCCTACTTTAGTTTGGATCACAAAAAGTGGCATTTTGTATTTCTGGACAGTGCGACCGGGGAACTTGATCAGGGCAACCTCGGGTCTAAGCAGCTTGCCTGGTTAAGAAAGGATCTAAATGCAAGCGCAGATACACCGACTATGATTTTTATGCATCATCTGGTACGGCAAACAGTATTCCCCAAAGCTGATAGATTCTTTGTGCAAGATTCAGAAGAGTTGTTGAAAATAATCGCATCTGACTCGGTTGTTGCGGTACATAGCGGGCATGCTCATCTGAACAAGGTGAGTTCTTATAAAGATACAGACCTGATCGTCACAGGTGCAGTGATCAACTACCCTACCCAATATAATGTCTACCACGTATATGAGAAGGGATATGTTCAGGTGTCTCACCGGCTGCGTTCATACTTAGATCTGGGTGAGATCAGCAAAGAGACTATGGCATCAACCTATTCCTTTCGTTTTGGGCTGAAGTCTGAATTGGTTCCTGCCTTTATAGAAGGAACCTTGGAGGATAGGTCTTTCATGCGCAAACTAAAATAAATCTTTGTCATTGTGCGTTGCCAGGCACCCCTAGGATTGTTTACCAGGCATTTTAGTAACAGCTTTGTCAATTTGGTCTTTTTTGATTCCCCGTCAAACCAAAGGATGCAATCCATCAAGGCAACTCCTTGTCATTGTCCGACTTGATCGGACAATCCAGTTAACTCTCTTCTATCGTTTATTGAAGAAGCTTACTAAGGTAAATAATCTGCAATTGCTACTATGTCATCATATAAACCGGACGGTGTTGCTGTTGCTGACAGCATTTGAACCTCATAAACCACAACATCACTTGGCCAGCTCAGGTTGGCATAACCATATTTGTTGGTTCCAAAATAGGCAGTACTGCCCCCGATTAGCACTTGTTTTTGGTTATCAGGCCAGGCTATCTTGCTGGTGTTTTGGATGAAGTCCTTAGCTTGATCAGCATTATCCATCTTACGAACCGTGATCAATAAGGAGCTTACTTTAAGTCGAGTACTAGTATTTGGGAGAAAATCAATTTGAGCGGAATTCCCGCCTTCAAGCAGTATGCCCCTTCTGTACCCCGGAATATCTCCTTGGGGAAGCAAGGCTATAAGATCAACTTGGCTCCAGTCTATTTCTTCGTCCTCAGGAACTATTGGCTCCTCTGGTTGAGAGAGCGGAAGCTGATCCGCTACTGTTTCATATCCCTGGTCTAGTATTGCCCGGTAGCTAAAGTACATAGGACGTTCAGCTATTATTGGTTGGGTTGAGGTTATCTTAATCGATACTTCTTTGTCGGTACCTGCGTCAGTATTCACATCTATAGTCTCTCTAGAGTTTGCAGGAATAGTTTTAGTCGTGGTTGATGTTTCTCCACTACGATACATGTAGGTTAGAGAAGCAGTAGCATCAGTCCCGCCGGGATTTTGCAGGGTAAGCCATTCCCTAAAACCTTCTCCAGTGTATCCTTCAGCAAAGTACCATTGATTGCCAGCAGAAGTAGTTCCTAATGCATTATGTCCACCATTGCAGAATTCTTCTATGACAAAGTACATGGATCTTTCTGCTATAAGAGGTTGAGTGGATTGTACTTCTATGGATACTTCCTTGTTGGTGCCTACATCTGTATTTACATATACTGTCTCTCTGGAATCTGCCGGAATGGTTTTAGTTACTGTCTTTGTTCCTCCACTTCTAAACACGTAGGTGATTAGGGCTGTCGCATCAGTTTCACCGGGATTCTGCAAGGTAAGCCATGTATCAAACAGAGGATTGGTATATCCTTCCGCAAAGTACCAAAAGCTGCTGGCTGATGTGGCACCAATGGTGTTGTGTCCTCCATTGCATCTATTTTGATAATTCATACTCTGATAATCAAAATATATAGCTCTTTCGGCAACCAAGGGTTGGGAGGATTGTACTTTTACAGACAGTTCTTTGTTGGTGCCTGCATCTGTGTTTACGTCTATAGTTTCTCTGGAGTTTGCAGGGACGGTTTTGGTTGTGGTTTTAATTCCTCCTCCTCGATACAGGTAGGTTATAGTGGCAGTAGCAGAAGATGAGTTGGGATTTAGCAAAATAAGCCATTCCTCAAAACCAAAACCGGTATAGCCTTCAGCAAAAAACCAGGTTGTGCTAGTGGAGGTGGCACCAATGGTATTGTGTCCTCCTTGCCACTTGTTCTGATAGTTAAAGTACATAGAGCGTTCTGCAACTATTGCTTTATTTGACTCTACTTTTATGGATACTTCTTTGTCGTATCCTACGATTGAATTAACTGATATGGTTTCTCTGGTGTTTGCTTCCAAGCTTAAGGTCTGAGTAAAGGTTCCGCTCTTTCTAAACATGTAAGTAACGGTCACAGTAGCAGACACAGAATTGGGATTATGCAGACAGAGCCACTCTTCAAAACCACTCCCGGTATAGCCTTCAGCAAAGTACCAGATGTTAGAAGGTGAACTAGCTCCTGATGTATTGTGTCCACCAGAATAGGTATCTGCCATAGCAACAGAAGAGAGAACTATAAAGAAGAATAATATGAAGATCGAAGTAGTTAGCAGTCTTTTCATGATTGTTCCATGCTGCTAGTTGATTCCAGGATTAGGAGGCAAAGCGTAGATGAGTGCGCGAACTCAAATATAGCCCCTGATTGAATGTAGCCTTTACCTAAATCTTGGCTCTTTCTATACTAAATAAATTTCGACATATAGGCTCTATTACCTCTATTGTCCAGCTTCTTTTACCTCTTCAATTTCATATCACTCGTCGAATGTTGCTTTCCTGTTTCTTTTGTTCCCTCCTTTTTTTGGGAAATCTTAGTTTCCAAGAAGGAACTCTTTTTCTAAAGTAGAATATAAAAATGCAAAAGCACAAAAGCGGGTATAAGTATATAGTCTAATATATCAAGGGGAGCAAATCGCCTTCATGTTTTTTAATGACTTCAAGGATCTTCTCGATGAGAAGCTGGCGCAATCTAATCTGAATATTGACGGTAAGCAGCTTATTGGTGCCCTATTTTTGGCTGTAATAATGGTAACCGGAGGTTTTTTCTACTACCTGCGGAGTAAACCGAAACCGGTTAAACAAGATATTTTTACCACAAAAAGTGAGAAACGCGCGCTTGAGAAGAAAGAGACTCGGCAAAAGAAAGACCTGATTATTCATGTTTGTGGTGCAGTCCTGGAGCCCGGAGTAATAAAACTCAAGGAGGGGGATCGAGTAGTGGATGCTCTAAACTTAGCCGGCGGCGCTGCTGAGGATGCTAGTTTGGATGCCTTGAACCTTGCAGCGAAACTTTCTGATGGTCAAAGAGTATATGTGCCCAGGCAGGGAGAACAGGTAACTCAAGAAATGATGAGCTCGACTGCAGGCAGTGGCTCGGAGCAAGCCTCACTGGTCAGCATTAACTCAGCGGATGCTACGGAACTGGAGTCTCTACCGGGAGTAGGCCCGGTCTTGGCCCAGCGGATTATTGAATATAGAGAGTCCGAGGGTGGTTTTTCATCCGCAGAGCAGCTACGAAGGGTAGAAGGAATCGGTCCCAAGAAGTTCGAGCAAATAAAAGATAAGGTAACGATAAATTGAAAACAGATACCTATCAACCTTTTCCTTTCATATTCTTTCTGGCAGCTGTGTATTCCCTGGGCATTGTTATCGCTTACAGTCATCAATTATCTCCTCTGCTACTGTGTTTGGTAGTCTTACTATCGTTGTCGTCTTGGACACTTTGTCTTTTTCTTCGGATTGAGCTGAAAGGATATATCCATATTCTTTTCCCTCTTTTAATTTTTCTTCAACTGGGGATGTTTTTCACCGCAATAAAGACAAGTTCACTTCAGGGAAGTTTGCTTAGAAAATCGGCAGAAGCAAATAGATCCATAGATATATATGGAGTTGTAAAAGGCGAATCGGAAACTGCTCGAGGTTTTGTCGGTTTCACCTTGAAAGTGGATCAAATTGAGGTGGGAGAGAGACGCTACCGGATTTCCGAGTTAACTAAGGTAACCGCGAAAACGAATGATGACAAATCGATTTCCTTTGGGGGCGGAGAACGAGTCAAGCTCGTCCAGGTCATTCCAATTATGCCTTCTTCCGAAAAATTCCGAAAGCGTTTATACAATCAAGAAATCCAGACACTTCTTTTGATTGAGCCCTCCCATCTTAAAGTATTAGATCAGGCTACTTTTGTTCCCCGGATGTTGAGCTTTATCAGAAAGGAAGTAAAAAATAGGATTCTTACTTTTTTGGATCGCGAGGAAGCCGCACTTTTACTAGGGATAATGTTGGGCAACAAGGCCGATATTTCCCCTTTAACCCAAAGAGAATTTGCCAGAGCGGGTGTTGCACACGTTATGGCGGTATCCGGCTTGCATATGGGGATGATGGTCCTCATATGTTTTTGGCTTGCCGGGCTGCTTAAGCTTAAAGTCGGCCAGAAATACGGGCTCACCGTAGGATTTGTTGTTTTTTATGCTTTGATTAGCGGCTGTAGGCCATCCGTTCTCCGGGCTGCATTGATCATCGGAATTGGAGTAATTGGCTGGACCATGGGAAAAGGAAAGAACCTAATTGCTCTTCTTTCTGCTGCGGCACTGGTTCTGCTTTTATACAATCCCTTTTTTCTGTTTGATGTTGCTTTTCAGCTCTCCTTTGCGGCAACTCTGGCTATTGCCGTAATCGCTCCTGTCTTAAATTACCAGTTTGGACAGTTTTCCATATTCTCCAGGCGGATGCCAAAACTTTTTCTCACTTCGGTAGCTGTTCAAACCGGTGTCGTGCCCATCATTATGTACCATTTCGGGGAGCTTTCCATGATTTCGGCTCTAGCCAACATTCTTGTCGTTCCTCTAATTGCTCCTGTACTCAGCCTGGGCTTGCTGGGAAGTAGCGTGAGCTTCATTTCTTCATTCTTGGCCTATCCTTGGTTTATGATTGTGGGATTCCTTCTAGGTTTCATCGAAGGAACGGTTTCTTTCCTAGCTGGTTTTTCTTTTTCCTCTTTTTCGGCCGGCATATCTCTCAAGGCTGCTTTCTTGTACTATTCATCGCTAGTTGTACTGGTTGTATGGATACGTCAGCGCAAGGCATTGTTGAGTACCGCGGCATTGCTTTTCACTTCTCTGATCATACCCATTGTCCTAATCTGGTGTCAGGTTTTAGCGAGCGCACCGCATGCCCAGTTTACCGCTTCCTTTTTTGATGTGGGCCAAGGTGACTCAGCGGCTGTCAGGAGTCCAAGTGGAGCCTGTATCTTGATTGACGGAGGTCAAGATAGGCATAAGTTAAAGTCTCTATTATTCTCAGCGGGTATTCGTAAAATTGATTTGCTCATCTTATCACATTCTCATGCAGATCATTTGAATGGCCTGATAGAACTGGTGGAAGGATATAATATTGGACTTGTTTTAATCGGGGGGGCCGCAGACAATTCTCCTCAGTACAGGGAATTCCAGGTGGCAATTCAGGAAGGACACATCCCATACTTGGTGGCAAAGGAAGGGATGCAGCTAGAGGTTGGTCCCGATTTGGAGCTTATAGTTCTATCTGACTCTGATACGGTTTCCGCGGCTTCGGATTTGAATAATGAATCAGTGGTTGTGAAATTGAAATATGAGGATTTGTCTCTGCTCTTTCCGGGAGATATTGAGAATGAGGCAGAGCTTGAACTTCTGGATTGGAAACAAGAATTGCAGTCCTCTATTCTCAAAGTTTCTCATCATGGCAGTTCCACCAGTGCCGACAAGACCTTTCTTAAATACGTAGAGCCGAAAGTGGCTGTAATTTCAGTGGGGAAAGACAACCGGTTTGGCCATCCTGCCTCTTCTACCAGGAGGATTCTAAAATCATTGGGAGCCAAGATCTATCGGACAGACAGAGACGGAAATGTTACAATTACCTCCGACGGTCAAGACTTTAGAGTCAAATCATCAAAGTAAATGCAAAAATCAAAATACAAAACAATCCGAGTTAGGAATTAGGTATTGCGGTTTTTTAGACATTAGGGAATTATTAATTAGAAATTCAGGCTCTTTCTCCCGGTTCATAATTCGTAATTCCTGATTCGATGTTTTTAAAATGGAGGTACGGCGTAAATGGTTCAAAATTCAGCACAAAAAGAGAAGAGCGTTAGTGACTTAAAGCTGGTATATCTGATCCATGGAAAGGAGCAGTTGCTGCTAAAAGAGGCCATAGATAGGCTCAAGAGCAGTTTTGCCAAGGAAGGAGACCTCAACTTCAATTATGACCAGTTCTTTGGTGATGAGGATAGTGCGCAAGATATAATTCAGGCAGCTCAAACCCTGCCATTTATCTCCTCCAAAAGGCTGGTTCTGGTTAAGAAGGTGGAAAAAATGGCCTCTTCCGATATCAAAATATTGGCAGAATATCTTAATAATCCCTCTGAGTCTAGCTGCCTTGTGCTAGTGGCTGAAGAGATAAAAAAGTCCAGTTCTCTTTACAAGGCAGCAGGTAAACATGGGCAGATCTTTGAATACAAACTGCCCTCCAAAAAGGAGTATCCGAAATGGATTAAGAAGAGATTCAGAGAGAAAGGAAAACTGGTTGATGACAAGGCTTCCAGATACTTGGTGGAGAGTGTAGGGTACGATCTGAGCAAATTAGAGAACGAGATCGAAAAGATATCACTTTACTATGCAGATGCAGCTCAAATAGGCGAGAGGGAGATTTCTCCGCTGGTTTATGAATCATCTCAGAAGAATATTTTTGATTTGGTGGACTCAATAGGTAGGCGAGATAAAGACAGTGCTTTTGTTTTCTTAAAGCATCTTCTGGAGGAGAATAACGATCCTCCTCAAATCATCTTTTTTATGATTGTGAGACAGTTTAGACTGCTCATAAAGGCAAAATGTTTGCTAGACCGGGGTTTAAAAGATCAAGCGGTGTCAAAAGCGTTAAAGGTCCCATTTTTTGTGGCTAGAAAACTTCGGGAACAGTGTAGAAATTTCTCCTTGGAAAAACTACGCGGTATTTCTGGACTATTAAGTCAGACCGATGTTGCCTTAAAAACCAGTTCCAAAAAACCAGGATTGCTCTTGGAGGGGCTTTTGGTGAAGATAATGAACTAGTTTTTTGACTATTCCTTTTTGGTGCTTTTCTTGGTTGCGGTCTTTTTCTTAGTTGTTGTGGTCTTTTTCTTGGCTGTTGCCGCTTTTGTAGCCTTTTTTGCTGTTGTTTTCTTGGTTGTTTTTTTCTTGGCGGCGGTTTTCTTTTTGGCTCCGCTTTTTTTGGTTGTAGCCTTTTTCTTTTTCGCCGGTTTGGTTTCAGGTTCAGGTGCTTTTTCCGGCATGGCGCTAAATTTTAGGGTTAGCTTGGATTTCTTGTGTGCAGACTTGTTTTTGTGGATTACTCCTTTGGAAACCGCCTTGTCCAGATTCTTAATTGCAATAGCTAATGCTTCTTTGCATAGCTTTTTATCTCCGACTTCAAAGGCTTTGTCAAAGGTGGAAATATGAGTTTTTAAAGCAGACCTTACCTCTTTATTACGCAAGCGCTGCTTTTCTGAAATTTTCATCCTCTTCATCTGAGACTTTATCTGAGGCACGACTGATAATCCTCCTAACTACTGTCTAAAACGGTCGACTTGAGTTTTATTTACACGCTTTTCTTAATATATGGCCACCTGTACCCAAATTGAATCCTTATCTGCAGGGAGAGATAGCAAAGCCTGATTCTATCATAATCAAATTGTGTATTCAAGCAGAGAGGTTTTTTGAACGGCTATATGCCATACAGCAACTAACACACCACAGGTGCGTACATGCTGGGACCTTGCTTGCTTTAGATAGATTGATAAATGCCTGCCTGTGCTATAATATTCTAGTTTGATTTTTTGACGATTTGTCAACGCTGTTCTGGTTGTTTTCGGAGATAAGAATGGGTGAACTCAACAAAGTTCCTACTGACATTCCTGAGGAAAAAACAAAGATTTCCTCCAAAGCTTCTTTTCTGGCTCAAGCTGCCTTTGTGGTTATGGCAGCGACTTTGTTATCTCGAGTTTTCGGGCTGGTAAGAGAGCAAGTTATGGCAAACTATTTTGGAGCCCGAACTCAAATTGATGCCTATAGAGTGGCCTTTCTTCTGCCCAATCTCTTTAGGATGCTTCTTGCGGATGCTGCCATTGCATCCGCCTTCATTCCTGTTTTCTCTTCCTACCTGGCCAAAGGCGACGAGAAAGGCGCCTGGCAAGTGGCTAGTTCTGTTATCAATTTGATGGTTCTTGTGCTGTGCATTGTCTTAGGTATAGGGATGATTTTTTCACGTCAGCTAATTCCCATTCTTGCTCCCGGATTTGTGCTTAAAGCTCAGACCATGGACCTTGCGGTTTTAATGACCCGGTTAATGTTTCCATCCATACTCTTTACCGCCCTTGCCGGTGTGATAATGGGGATTCTCAATTCTTATGATCATTTTGCGGCTCCTGCCGTGGCACCGGTGTTGTGGAATATTTTTATCATTGGCTCCATTGTCCTGCTAGCTCCAGAGATTGGAGTATTAAGTATAGCTGTCGGAGTAACCTTGGGCAGTATGGTCCAGTTTGGTTTTCAAGTTCCTTTTCTCAGAGGAAGGGGTACCACCTATTCTTTGGCGCTGGACTGGCATCATCCCGGAGTAAAGCAGGTTGGATCCTTACTGGTACCGGTGATAATCAGTTTGGCAGCTCTGGATATAAACGCGGTCGTAGATACCAGATTTGCCTCGACCTTGATAACCGGTAGTGTGGCCAGTTTGGGTTATGCTCAAAGACTGTGGATGCTTCCCTTGGGACTTTTTGCCATTGCCATATCAACCGTGCTTTTCCCTACGCTTTCCAAACAAGCTGCTCTCGATAATATTGGTGCCCTGAAAGACTCGCTGTCCCTGGGTATTCGGGTCATATTTTTAGTTGTACTTCCTGCTTCGGTTGGTTTGATGGTGTTGGGTATTCCCATCATTAGATTGCTTTTGGAGCATGGTAGATTCTCTCCTCATGATACGATTTTCACCGCTTCCGCGCTTTTCCACTATTCCGTGGGACTTTTTGCAGCCGGAGAGTTATATATAATCAATCGGGCATATTATTCCCTGAAAAATACAAAGATCCCTATGATCGTTGCTGCCATAGGCATAACGATCAACTATTTTGCGGATTGGTTTATGATGAATTACCTGCCTGTTTTTGCCAAAACGATACATTTACCCGCATCGCTTTCATACTTAGGACTTGCTCATGGCGGTATTGCTCTTTCCACGTCGATTGTGTGTATTTTCAATTTTGCAGTCCTGATTTTTATTCTGCGAGTAAGACTAAAGGGTATCGATGGAGCAAAGATTGCGAGATCCGGGTTGAGAGTATTGATAGCATCGGTTGCATTGGGATTTGCCGCATTCTACAGCTGGTCGTTAACGGCACAATTTCTAGGTGCATCAACGATAGGACAAGCTCTTGCCGTGGCCATAGCCATATTGTCAGGTGGCTTGGTATACCTGGGATTACTTCTGGTATTACGAGTTGAGGAAGTCAAGACGGTTTATGATCTTGTCCTGGAACGAAAGGGAAAGGGGTAGCAGTGAACCCTTTGACGAACATTTCGGCACAGAATATTAGAAACTTTTCTATAATTGCCCATATTGATCATGGTAAGTCGACGCTTGCCGATCGCATTTTGGAACTCACTCATACAGTGAACGAGCGAGAAATGCGTGAACAAGTGCTTGATCGAATGGATCTGGAGAGGGAAAGAGGTATAACTATCAAGGCCCAGGCGGTTCGCATTCTTTATAAAGCTCGGAATGGTGAAGAGTATGTCCTGAACCTGATTGATACTCCCGGTCACGTTGACTTTACTTACGAAGTTTCTCGAAGCTTGGCTGCCTGTGAAGGTGCTTTATTGGTTGTCGACGCGGCTCAAGGGGTGGAAGCTCAAACAGTAGCTAATGCTCAACTAGCTATTGAAAACAACCTATTTCTCATCCCGGTCATAAACAAAATAGATCTTCCTAACGCTGATTCGGTGAGAACCAAGCATGAAATAGAAGAACTTGGTATTGATGTTGAGAATATAATGCTGGTAAGTGCTAAAACCGGCCAAAATGTCCAAGAGGTTTTGGAGGCCGTAATCCGGCTTATTCCTCCGCCTACCGGTAATGCAAGCAACCCCCTAAAAGCGATGATTTTTGATTCAGTATTTGATCCTTATCGAGGAGCAGTTGTTTTTACCAGAGTAGTGGACGGGATTGTCAAACCTCGACAGAAGGTGAAAATGATGGCCACTTCCTGGGTCTCGGAAGTTGAAGAAGTAGGGATTTTTAAGCCGGATATGGTGCCCACGGATCAGCTTGAAGCGGGCGATGTGGGATATGTAATTGCCGGAATCAAGGAGATAAAAAACGCGAAAGTAGGAGATACCATAACTGATGTTAAAAATCCGGCATCTGAGGCGTTGAGTGGCTACAAAGAAGCAAAGCCTATGGTTTTTGCCGGTCTCTATCCCATTGACGGTGGAGAGTATGAAAATCTTCGTGAAGCTCTGGGCAAATTGCAGTTGAATGATCCGGCTCTTTTATATACTCCGGAGACTTCCCATGCACTTGGATTTGGTTTCCGATGTGGGTTTTTAGGTCTTCTTCATATGGAGATTGTGAGAGAGCGGTTGGAGCGAGAGTATCAACTTGAATTGCTAACTACCACACCAAGTGTTGTCTATCGAGTCATAAAAAGGACGGGAGAGGTGAAAGTGTTGAATAATCCCTCGGATTTTCCTCCTCTTGGCGAGATCGAGAAGATCGAAGAACCATATATTTCAGCAATGGTTCTGGTGCCGCCGGATTATATAGGCCAAGTTTTTGAACTGTGCCAGGAGCGGCGCGGTGAGTTTAAAAATATGGAGTATTTAAGCGAGGGACGGGTGGAAATTGAGCATCACCTTCCCTTGAGCGAGATTCTCCTGGACTTTTTCAACCAGCTTAAATCGCGAACCAGGGGATATGCTTCACTCGATTACGAGCATATTGGTTATAAAGAATCAGATTTGGTAAAATTAGACGTCTTGATTGCCGGGCAAGTTGTAGATGCGCTTTCATGTGTTGTGTGCAAAGAGAAAGCTCATAACCGAGGTCGGGAACTGGTAAAAAGACTAAGGAAGATCATTCCCCGTCAGCTCTTTGAAGTTCCTATTCAGGCGGCAATTGGCAGCAAAGTAGTGGCGAGGGAAACAGTAAAGGCGAAGAAGAAAGATGTCCTGGCCAAATGCTATGGAGGAGATATTACTCGCAAACGAAAGCTACTTGAGAGGCAAAAGGCGGGAAAAAGGAAGATGAAACAAATAGGCAAAGTAGATGTGCCCCAGGAAGCTTTCATTGCTTTTCTAAAACTGGAAGAAGAAAAGAAGTAAAGGAGAAAAACACGATGAGCGATTTTCGACGAGCGACTAACGAGAAAAATATTTCCCAAAGCGAACATCAATCGCTAATCGCTTATCCTTCATCGAATATCGGATTTGGCCTCTACGTCCATATCCCGTTCTGTAAAAAGAAATGCTTCTATTGTGACTTCAATTCCTATCCGGGCCTTAGCCGGTTGCACGCCAAATACGTGGATGCTCTCCTTGTGGAAGTGGAAAGGTTTTGCTGGGGCCGGCAGGTTCAAACCGTATCCTCCATCTATTTTGGCGGGGGTACACCAACTATTTTAGGTGAAGAACTGCTGGAGAAAGTATTAAAAAAATGTTTTGACTGTTTTAAGATTGATGAAGCATGCGAGATGACAATTGAAACAAATCCGGAAGCCCTGGATTTTGCCAAGTTAAAGGGTTTAAGAAAAATGGGATTTAATCGTCTGAGCATAGGTTTTCAATCGCTGGACACCCGGTTGCTACCGGTTCTTGGCCGACGGCACACTGCTCAGAAAGCCTTACAGAGTTTTGATCTGGCCAAACTGGCTGGATTCAAAAGTATCAATGTGGATTTGATGTATGGCATACCAGGTCAAGATATCATAAGTTGGGATTCGACCCTTAAAAATGTTCTTCGGCTAAAGCCTCAGCACATTTCCATCTATGCGCTTACTCTTGATTCCTCGACTCATATTGCCAGGAGGATCAATAAACAAGAACTCCCCCCGATAGACGACGATTTACAGGCAGAGCTATTTAATTACGCTCGTGAGATGCTGGGTTTATTTGGGTATACACATTACGAAATCTCCAATTTTGCTAAACCGGGATTTGAATGCCATCATAATGTCCTTTACTGGAAAAACGGTGATTATCTAGGTCTTGGGGCAGGAGCTCATTCTCACTTTAACGATATCCGCTATTCAAACGTAAAAGAGCCGGAGAACTATATTAAGCAGATAATTAAAGACGGTGGAGCCAAAGCTCAAGAAGAGCAACTGACAGCTAAACAGATGCTTGCAGAAACTATTTTTCTGGGATTGCGGCTTGCGGAAGGAATCAATATTAAGGATTTAAGTAAACAGTTTGATCTACCTGTGGATAGGCTTCATGCTGCAACCATAGAGGATTTAAAATCAAAGGGATTGCTGGAAGGGGAGGAACAACTGAAGCTGACGCCCAAAGGCGTACTGCTTAGCAACGAGGTTTTCTCTCAATTTGTTTAATCCCGAGCTCGTCTGTCCGTACCATTCTTGACATAAAACGGTATCTAGTGGTAGTTTTTTATTAGCACTGTCAAGCTTAGAGTGCTAAAGGAGCAGTTCAAATGCTGGATGAGAGAAAAGAAGTTCTGCTACATGCAGTTGTAAGAGAATATATTATATCAGCGCAGCCGGTTGGTTCTAAAAATCTGGTGAGAAGATATGGATTGAACGTAAGCTCAGCTACTGTCCGGAATGAGCTGGCATTTTTAGAGGAGATGGGATTTCTTACTCATCCTCATACTTCCGCCGGGAGAATCCCAACGGAAAAAGGCTATCGGTTGTATGTAGATTCCCTTGCGGACGAGGTTGGTCTTCAGCCTGCAGAAGAAAAATCGATTTCTCAATTCTATTCCGTGTTAAGCAAAGAGATAGAGAATTTAATGAGGGAAACCTCGGGTCTACTTGCCAATATTACCAACTATTTAGCTGTTGTCTTTGCTCCCAACTTGAAAAAGAGCACTTTAAAGCATGTTGACCTGGTTTTAATGCATTCCAAGGTTGTTCTCGTGGTTGTAGTAACAAATACGGGGTGGGTAGCCAAAAGAATTTTGGAATTACAGGAGGTAGTTGCGGAATCAGACCTGGAGGAAGTAGAGAGAATATTAAATAAAAGACTCAATGGTTTGGATTTTAATGAAATATACATGAGAGGAAGAGTTGAACTTAGAGGTCTTGTTCCTGGTAGGTGGTCTCTGGCTGAGAGAGTTATCGATGAGATTGCAGATTCTCTGAGAGAAAGAGAGCATCGCAGGATATTCTTGGATGGTACGGCCAATTTGCTGCGCCATCCTGAGTTCGAAAGCTTGGAGAAAATTCAGCGTTTGCTGGAAGTCTTGGAAGAGGGCTGTTCACTTCTCCGCTTTATGGAGGGAGTTCTGGAAAGTGACAAAGTTATTGTTACAATAGGTTCTGAGAATAAGTGGGCGGAGTTTAGGGATTGCAGCTTAGTTGTATCAAGCTATCGGGCAGTTGGAGATAATCTAGGAACTGTTGGGATTCTGGGACCTGTTAGAATGGATTATCCACGGGCGATCTCCACAGTGCAGTGTATTGCTAAGAATTTAACGTTTGCCCTGGAATCTCTTTGGGCTTAAGAAAATAAGGGAAGCGAGAAAGGCGGTTCATTAATGCCCGGGGATTATTATGAGATCTTAGGGATTTCAAGAAATGCTTCTGATGAAGAGATCAAAAAATCCTATCGAAGACTGGCTAAAAAGTATCACCCTGATGTCTGTTCTGAATCTGACGCAACAGCAAAGTTCAAAGAAATAAGCGAAGCGTACCAGGTATTGGGGGATCCCAACCGGCGGAGTGACTACGATACGTTTGGCGCTGCCGATGCTGGTTCCGGTTTTGGTGGTTTTGGAGGATTTGATGATCTTTTTAGCATGTTCTTCGGCGATTTTGATAGTGGTGGCAGGCCTCGATCGGCGGCCGAAAGGGGAGCTGACCTAATTCTTGATCTGGAGATTGGCTTCAAGGAGGCGGTTTTTGGAACAGAGAAAAAGGTTAATGTTGAGAAACTTGTTCGATGCTCGACATGTGACGGGACAGGCGCTAAATCCGGCACTATGGCTTCTACCTGCTCTAATTGTGGCGGTTCGGGTCAAATGAAGAGCACTCAAAGGACTCTTCTGGGCAACTTTGTCAGGTCCTATCCCTGTACTCACTGCCAGGGCAGCGGTGAGATTATTGCTTCCCCTTGCCCTCGATGTAGCGGGCAAGGAAGAAAGCCTGAAAAATCGACTATTGCGCTTGCTATACCAGCCGGGATCGTTCATGGAATGAGGTTAAGGATGAACGGAAAAGGACAAGCAGGTCGACGGGGCGGTCCTCCCGGAGACTTTTACGCCACCATTCATGTAAAAGCTCATGAACTGTTTGAGCGAGATGGCGACGACCTTTTTTGCCAAATACCATTGACTATCAGTCAAGCGGGCCTGGGAGCAAGGATTGAAGTGCCCACCTTAAATGATAATTATACGCTGGAAATACCCTCGGGTACTCAGGGCGGAGCTGTTTTTAGACTAAAGGGTAAAGGAGTTCCTCGTCTGGGTCGGCGAGGGCGAGGTGATCAGGTAGTCAAGGTCAAGGTTGAAGTTCCGACTAAACTCAATAAGGAGCAGCAGGATTTATTAAAAGAATTAGCAAAAGCGGGCGGGGAAGACTTGAATTCCTTGTCACCGGGATTTCTGAATAAGCTTAAGAAAATTCTGTAGTGTATATATTCTCGCATGACTTGCGTCTGGAATAGGTGGCAAACTCTCTCTTTTCGGAAAAATGGCTTTTTGTATTATTCCTCAATTCTTGTATTACACATCCGGTTAAGAGATAATAGGAATTCCAATGGAAAGAGTCGCTGCGTACGACCTCATTGTAATAGCGTCGATTATCTGGATCGGTTACGTAGGAAGCAAGGTTCTGCAAAAAATGAAGCTTCCTGCTGTTTCCGGTTTTTTGCTGGTGGGGGTTATGCTGGGACCCCAGGTTTTTAATGTTGTCAATCCCAGCATTCTGCATCGCTTAAGTTTTATCGAACCTCTCGCGTTGAGTATAATCACCTTTATTATCGGAGAGCAGCTCCATATTCAAAGATTGGCTAAGCTCGGTACAAGGGTGCTCTTAGTTTCAGTGTTTGAGATTGCACTTACCCCTGTTGTCACCTATTATCTGGTATTCCTGGTCACCGGCGAGCATACACTCGCTCTTTTCCTGGGCATATTGTCCATAACCACAGCACCAGCGACAACCGTTGCCGTTATTACCGAAACCAAGTCAAAAGGGAGACTGACCGAGATTATCTCAACATCAGTCGCCTTAAATAATATTGTCTGCGTGACATTGTTCAGCCTTTTCTTGCCTATTGCTATCTGGGCGACATCTGACACTCTTTCTCTTTCAACCGCTCTGGTGTCAGCGTCCAAAACCATTGTTTTTTCTTTGAGCGTAGGATTTGCCACTTCTTTGGCCCTGGCCGTGCTTATTCCCCGGTTGGAAGGCGCGGGAGAACTGTTCGTTTTTATTCTCGGCCACATTATGCTGGCGGTCGCGGTTTGTCTCATGATAGATGCTTCACCGATTCTGGCTACTCTATTTGCAGGTGTTTTAACGGCTAACCTTATGGTTGACGAGGCTCAAAGCCGTCGTATTTTTGGTGCTCTCAAGATAATTGCCGAGCCAATTTATCTTATATTCTTTGTCCTCGCCGGTGCCTCGCTTCGCTTTGACTTACTTCTTGCTTCCGGAATTGCCCTTCTGGTATATGTTCTAGCCAGGACAGCCGGAAAAGTTGTTGGTCCTTTCCTGGGAAGTCTTGCCGCGGGTTTTTCTTTTCAGCAAGCAAAGAGCATAAGCGGCTCTTTTCTCTCTCAATCAGCGATTGCCATCGGCCTCTCCCTGATCATTATGGATGAGTATCTAGCTCTCGGTGAGCACATAAACGCCATAATACTTGGCGCGGTTGTTTTCTTCGAGTTGGTCGGTCCCTATCTGCTCAAACGCAACCTGGAGCAATCGGGGGAGGCAGGAAACGAAGTTGGAGAGGGAAGCATGGGACTGAGTGGAATAAGTGAAAAAGAATCTGTTAAGATTTTAGTACCCATTGGGACTAAAATACTATTGGAACGGAATACCAAGCTTATTGGTCAGCTGGTGCGCAGGATTAACGGAAGCGTAATTGGTCTTCATGTTATGACGGTCCGCACTGAAAAAGGATGGGAAGCTTCTCGTACCACGTCTCGGCAGGTCATAGAAGATTTTGTGGAATTAATGCGTCAGGAAGAGATTGATTTTGTGGTAAAAGTGGAACATTCAAACCAAGTTGCTGAAACAATTTGCCGCGTAGCCAAAGAGGAAGATGTGGGCCTGGTTATTATGGGCGCATCAAGAAAAAGCAAATTTCTGAAAAGGCTATTCTCAGGATTAACCGAGAAGGTGATAATGCTTCTTGGATGTCCTGTTGTGGTTTTACCAGGATCCTGATTATAACCCGGTAAACTTATTTGGGGATGTATTTTGAGCATGCGCAGATTTTTCATATCATCTCAACAAGTTAATGACAACGTAGTTATAGTAACGGGAGCAAATGTAAATCACATAGGTAATGTGCTGCGCCTAACAGTTGGCGATGAATTGATCTTATCCGATGGCATGGATTTTGAATACCAAGCAGAGATTTCAGAAATCCACCCCTCCAAAATCGTAGCAACTATCTTAAAAAAAGAAAGAATAGATTTGCTTTCTCCCCAGGTTACTTTAGTGCAAGCAATTCCTAAAGGCGCGAAAATGGATACTATAGTAAGACAGGCCACAGAGCTGGGAGTATCATCGGTAATACCTGTTATAACCAGCAGGACCGTTGTGAGATTGAGCAGAGAAAAAAAGGAAAAAAAGCGGGAGAGATGGCAAAACATTGCCAAAGAAGCAGCTGAGCAATCCCAAAGGTCCAGTTTGCCGATAGTGTCTGCAGTCTGTCGCTGGGATGAAGCGCTACAAGAAATGGCGTCTAGCGATTTAGCTGTGGCTTTTTGGGAAGAAGCAAGTGAACTTTTTTCAGAGAGAGTGTTCAATCGTTTCCAAAAAGGAAAGAAACCGGAAAAAGAAGAGTCTTACAACTGTTGTATACTGATTGGTCCGGAAGGTGGTTTTTCCTCTGATGAAATAAGAGACCTGGACAGTGAGGGAATAAACTGTTTTTCATTAGGGAAGCAGATCTTACGGACTGAGACCGCTAGCGCCGTTGCTCTCGGTATCTTCTTTTATGAGCTAACAAAGCTCGGGCGATGATTATGTATAGTTTTGCGGTTCACACACTTGGCTGCAAGGTCAACCAATATGAGACCGAGGTCATGACCAAAGATCTCTTGGAATGCGGCTTTGAGCTGGTTGATTTTTCCCAGCGGGCAGATGTATATGTTATAAACACTTGTACGGTTACAGGAACAAGCGATCACAAGTCCAGAAAGTATATAAGCAAAGCGCTACGGAAGAATCCGAGTGCAATCGTAGCAGTTACAGGTTGTTATGCGGAGAGAGTGAAAGAGGAATTGAAAAGCATGTCCGGGATCGATTTAGTTTTGGGGAACCGCGCCAAGGGCAAAATGGCTGAGCGAATTGCCCGGAAACTGCAGATCGAGCAGAATCGGCAAGGGATTCTTTCCCATGCACAGCATTTTCATACTCGGGCTTTGGTAAAAGCGCAGGATGGTTGTGACAACTTTTGCAGTTATTGCATTGTGCCTTATGTAAGGGGAGCTCCCAGAAGTCGTTCTCTCAAAGAAGTTAGGGCCGAAATCTCAGCCTTGGCTCAATCCGGAGTGAAGGAAGTTGTTTTAACCGGCATTAATCTGGGGAAATATGGACAAGACCTGGAGGCGAAGCTCAAGTTTGTTGACCTGTTAAAAGCAACTGACGGAATCGCGCGGCTTGTCAGAATCCGGTTAAGCTCCATTGAAGTTAAGGACTTAACGGCTGAGGTAATTGCATTTCTATCCTCCTCACCCCGGTTTTGCCGCCATCTTCATATTCCGCTGCAAAGCGGTGATGATTGCATCCTGAAGAGCATGAATCGTGACTATACAGCGGATGAGTATTTGCGTTTGGTAAAAGAGATAAGAAAAATGATGCCCAATATTGTTTTAACCACTGATGTAATGGTCGGTTTTCCGGGAGAAACTGAGGAGCAGTTTAAGAAGACAAAGCTGATGGTGAAGAAATCCGCGTTTAGCAAGGTGCACGTTTTCAAGTATTCAGACCGGGCAGGAACCAGCGCCTCCGGTTTCTCAAAGAAAGTGGATTACGAGACAAAGAATCGCCGCTCTAAGGAGTTGATTGATCTTGGTAAAAACCTGGCTGAAGCCTGTTTGGATAAGTTTGTAGGTAAGAAAATGGATGTTTTGGTGGAAAAGAAAGCCCCGGATGGATACCTGGTAGGTCTTACGGACAACTATATACGGATCTATTTTGCCGGCAGCAAAGATCTTGAGGGTAGCATAGTTCAAGTATTAGCTGAAAAGAGGGAGGGGCAGAGTCTGCGGGGCAGGATTGTTTGAGACTAGCTCGAACTTTCTTTTGATGGAGTCCCATGGGCACTTCGTGGTGGCCTCAGTGGAACCATAACCGTGGTTTTCTTGGTACCGGGATGGAAGCAGAGATGGTATTCTTGAGAGTGAATTGGAGGTAGAAAATGACTGATTGTATTTTTTGCAGGATTGTTAAAGGCGAGCTTCCCAGCGATATTGTTTATCAAAACGATAAGGTGACTGCATTTCGAGATCTAGATCCCAAAGCACCGACTCATATTCACATTATTCCCAATCAGCACATGGATCCAAAAGACGATTTGCAATATGAAAACGCAGCGGTAATGGTTGATATTCTGCTTGCTGCTAAGGAAATAGCAAGGATTGAGAATATAGAAGAGAGAGGATTTAGGCTACTGATAAATGTAGGGGCAGATGCAGGACAGGAAGTTGATCATCTCCACATGCATCTGTTTGGGGGTAAAAAACTGGGACTGATGTTGGCAGAATAGAAAAAGCTGATAAGCGATAAGCGACGAGCGACGAGCGATTAAAAAGAATGTCATTAAAGGTTTTATCGTTAGTCGCTGATCAAAAGTCGAAAACCGGAAGTTAACATGGCTGATCTGGAATTGGAGGCAAGCATGAATCTAAAAGAAAGAATTCAGGCGGATGCCCAAAAGGCGTTAAAAGAACGGAAGACCAAGACCCTATCTGCTTTGCGTTTGCTACTTTCGGAATTACACAATGTAGAGATAAAGAAGCAAGAGGAACTTGACGATGAAGATGTAATAAAAGTTGTTGCCAGGCAAGCTCGAAAATGGGAAGAAGCAGCCGAAGAGTACGAAAAGGCAGGACAGGAAGAAAGAGCGGCTAAAGAAAGAGGCGACGCAGAAGTTCTAAAGGCTTATCTGCCTGCTCAGATGTCTGATGACGAGGTTAAGGAACTGGTCAGACAGGCAGTTGATGAATCAGGTGCTACCAGCATGAAGGATATGGGCCAGGTAATGAAGTTGGTTATGCCCAAAGTCAAGGGAAGAGCTGATGGCAAATGTGTGAACGAGCTGGTGAAAGCTGCTCTTTCTGCTGATAAATAGGTGACAAAGTACCGAATTAGAAATTGGGAATTAGGAATTATGGTTTTTACGTTTTTCCCTGATTCCTTATTCATGATTCCTAATTCAAATCCGTTACAAGGTATGAGTGTCGGGTGCTATAATAATATCAAGCTGCTGAGGTGTCCTTAGCAAGAGAGTGAAATTTCCGGTGGATAAACCGAAGAAAATCTCACAACCAAAGAAGTTGAGAGAAAAGCAAGTAGTTATAAATGTACCCAGCGATGTATCTATGGTCGAGCTGCTTGGTCACCAAGATAGGCTGCTGAAGATTATTGAGGAACCGTTTGAATGTGATGTTTTGGTAAGGGGAAACGAAATAGTTATTTCCGGAGAGGAAAGGGAAATTGAAACCGTTACCATAATCTTCAAGGAGCTATTGAACCTGTTGGAATCAGGCCAATCTCTTACTTCCCAAAGTGTCGAGCACACTATTGAACTTATCAGAAGTGAAGCTGATATTACCCCCACTCAAGTTTTTACTGACACCATCCTATTGCATCGAGGCAAAGTAATAAGACCTCGAACCATAGGTCAAAAAAAATATTTTGATGCAATTCGGAGCAATACCATTACTTTTGTCATTGGTCCCGCGGGGACCGGAAAGACTTATCTGGGAATGGCCATGGCTGTTCAGGCCCTAAAAAATAAAGCAATGGGTAGGATTATCCTCACCAGGCCGGCTGTGGAAGCAGGAGAGAAGCTTGGATACTTGCCCGGAACTATTTTCGAGAAAGTAGACCCTTATCTTCGACCATTATATGATGCTCTATACGATATGATGGAACCCGAGTATTTTCAGGGACTGATGGATAAGGGAACCATAGAAGTTGCTCCTCTTGCTTACATGAGAGGTAGAACGCTCAATGATTCCTTCGTTATCCTGGATGAGGCCCAGAATACAACACCTGAGCAAATGAAAATGTTCTTGACACGCTTGGGGTTTGGGTCAAAAGTTGTAGTAACCGGGGACATTACTCAGATTGATTTGCCCTCCGATCAGAGTTCCGGTCTTGTTGTTATTGAGAAAATACTTACCGAGATTGAAGGAATAAAATTTCTGCATTTAACTGCCCGAGACGTTGTTAGGCATAAGATTGTCCAAAAAATAGTCGAAGCCTATAAGAAGTTTGATGACAAGTAGCATGAATAGCTATTATTTTAATTAAGGATCTCCCGGGAAACAAAACATGGGAGTTGAGGGAGGCTAAGGTCCGAGATGGATTTCAATCCTAAAGAAGTGCTAAGAATCATCAGGAAGAATCTGGAGTGGTCCAACCCAAACTCCAAACGGCTCCTTCTTGGATTCGGTACTTTTGTCGTTCTATCAAGCATACTTTTGATCAATTTCTTCCCCAGCAGATTGACCGGGGTTGAAGTTGGGAAACCCAGCAAGCAGACGGCAAAGGCCCCAAATAATATTGAGTTTATTGATAATGAAATGACGGAGGAGTTACGGAAAGATGCATCGCAGAATGTGGATAAGGCATACAAATATGATCCAGTGACTACTACCCGGGTTGAAAATAATATCCGCAGTTTCTATAATTCCTTGAGAGAAATCAAGTCAAATGAAGGTATAGCAGCCGAAGCTCAACTGGAGATGATGCAGAAGAAATTTGGGAAGGTTTTCTCCGAGGCGCTTCTGGAAACCGCGCTTATTCTATCTCCTGATGAGATAACAACCTTCGAAGCCAGGACAACCAGGGTAGCCAATCAGCTTATGGGCGATAGAATATTAAAAAAAGATCTGGAGACCAAAAAGGAAGAGTTTCGGGCAATTACTTCAGCTCTTCCATATGAACCCAAGAAAGAGGACTTAATGTTTAAGGTGGGTTCAGCTTATTTGGAGCCGAACTACACTTATGATCCCGCGGCAACAAAAAAGCTGCAGGTGGAAGCAGAATCGAAAGTAGCACCGTTCGTGGTTAAAAAAATGAAGGGCGAAATTATTGTGCGGGAAGGAGAGATTGTAACACCTGAACACATAAGAATTTTAAAGGAACTGGGCTTGCTTTCGGGAAGTTTTGACATTCCCAAAATCCTGGGCGTACTTCTTTTGATCTTTGGGACACTGTTAGTTTGCGCCATTTATCTATACAAATACCAGGAATCCATTTATGCTCAATCGAAATCATTGCTTCTTCTGGCAATGCTTCTTGTGGTAATTACTGTCCTTGCCAAGCTGGCTACTTCTTTTCGAATACCGTCGTATATAATTCCGGTTGCGACAATTGCAATGCTCGCGACCATACTTTTCAATTCCAGAACAGCTATTGTCATGATCATAGTAAGCAGTTTGGCGACCAGTGTTATTGCTGAAAACAGCACCGAATATATCACTGTCAGTATTTTAGGCGGACTCTTGGCAATCTACCTGGTATCCAGAATCTCCAGCCGAACCGATCTTACCAAGGCCGGTATAATTACAGGTTTAGGCATGGCCTATCTGGGTTTTGCGGTTAGTTTGATAGCTGGTTTGGGTATTAAAGATGTCTTATTGGCCAGCGGATGGTGCTTGGCCAGCGGGTTGTCTTCAGCTGTCCTAACCATTGGAACTCTTCCTCTTATTGAGGCGGGATTTGATATTACGACAGACATCAGGCTACTCGAGCTTTCAGATCCTTCTCAGCGGATTCTTAAGGAGCTTATGATGAAGGCACCGGGTACCTACAATCATAGTGTGATTGCCGCGAATTTAGCTGAAAGTGCTGCAGAGATAGTAGGCGCTCAGCCTTTGCTCACCAGAGTTGGCTGCTATTATCATGATGTGGGTAAGATAAAGCGTCCCTTTTTCTTTGTGGAGAACCAGTTGGGATGCGAGAATCCCCATGATCGCACCAATCCCAACTTGAGCTATCTCATTATTACAGCTCATGTAAAAGAGGGAGTGGAGATAGCCAAAAAGCACCGTCTGCCAGCAGAAATCATTGATATTATCAAAGAACATCATGGTACAAGTGTGGTAACCTACTTCTTTCATCGAGCCAAGGAAAACCAGGGCAAAGAAGAAGTATCCGAGTCAAGATTCCGCTACAATGGAGAAAAACCACATAGCAAAGAAGCTGCTCTGGTGATGTTGGCGGATTCAGTCGAGGCTGCTGCCAGGACTATTGCTAAACCCTCCCCCAACCGTCTGGAGTCGTTGATTAAAAAGATCATTCGGACGAAGTTGGAAGACGGTCAGCTGGATGAGAGTCTCCTTACTTTGCGGGACCTGGAGAAGATAACCAAGAGCTTTAGCCAGGGTCTGACTACCATATATCACTCTCGAATCGAGTATCCCGAGGGAGATGTTGTACCATTCAAGAGAGGCATGCCCGCACATGGAAGTCATAATAAGTAATCGCTCTGGAGTTTCCATGAACTTGGATTTCCTTCATGAGCTGGCCGAAGGTGTTCTGGATTTTGAAAAAGTTGACACTAGGGCTGAATTGAGCATCGTCCTTGTTGATAAAAACAAAATCAAGCAGCTGAATGCTGAATATAGGGGGATTAACTTACCCACTGATGTACTTTCTTTTCCTCAACTTACAGAAAATCCGATAGGTCCGTATCTTCTTGGTGATGTAGTAATTTCACCGCAGATCGCTGAGGTCCAGGCAGGCGAGTATCAACATTCCCAGGAGAAAGAAATGGCTATATTGCTAATCCACGGGATTTTGCATCTCCTGGGATTTGATCATGAAACTCCTGAGGATAAGGTTTTAATGGAGGAGAGAGAAAAGAAAATCCTCGGCAACTTTCTGGTGGAGAAAGAGCTTAGATGAGAGAGAATCGGTCAGTCATAAAAAGTCTTAATGACGCGATTACCGGGATCATTTATGTTTTGAGAACTCAACGCAATATGCGGATCCATTTTACTATTGCCGCAGCCGTTTTGATGATAGCTCTTTTACTTGGTGTTTCTCGTTGGGAGCTGGCGCTGATTCTGCTTGCTATCTCCTTGGTCATAGTAGCGGAGCTTTTAAACACGGCAATCGAGTCAGCAATTGATGTGGTAACGACTGCTTTTGATCCGCTTGCACGGCTTGCCAAAGATGTTGCTGCTGCTGCCGTGCTTGTAGCCAGCTTCAATGCAATCTTGCTTGGCTATCTGATATTCTTTCATAAAGTCAATCCTTTCAGTTTAGAGATCTTGGAGACTCTTAGAAGATCGCCGATTCATCTAACCACCATCGGCTTGCTCTTAGTCATATTGGTGGTAATTTCCAGCAAGGCATGGCTGGGGCAGAAAAGCTTTTTAAGGGGTGGATGGCCTAGCGGACACAGCGCACTAGCCTTTTCGATTGCAGTGGGCATATCTTTCTTGTCAAAGAACGCCACGGTTGCCACGTTGGCAATTCTGGGTGCTGTCATTACTTCTCATAGCAGAGTTGAGGCCGGTATCCATTCATTTATTGAAGTGCTGTCAGGGGCATTTTTGGGGATTCTGACAACTGTCTTAATATTTCAAGTGTTTTATTTGTATGGATAAAGCGCATGGCACATGGCAAATAGCCTATGGCAAAGGACGAAAAGCGATAAGGAAGGGCCGATAAGCGATGCTCGACGAGCGACTAGCGATTTACAAAAGAGAACGATGACAAGGGATATTTGAAAGGCGACCTTCGATCGTTGTTTGTAGATAAAGGTTTTTATCGCTTATCGAAAGTCGAAAATCGGAATTGAGCGAGCTGTTGGCCATTATGCACCCAAGATGTGAGCCACAAGCCATAAATGGAGGGAGCTATTTTGGGCCCGTTTAGTCTAATATCGATTATTGGTTTTCTTATTCTTCTTGTGCTTTCAGCTTTTTCGTCTGCTACCGAAACAGCATTTACTTCGGTTAACCGGATAAGAGTCAAACATCTAGTGGAAGAAAAAACCAAAGGAGCCGAGCTTCTGCAGCAGCTTCTGCAGCAGCCCAGCCGTTATTTGGCTGCTATTCTTATTCTCAATAATCTGGTGAATATCGGTGCTGCTTCGCTCGCCACCATGTTGGTGGTCCAGTATTTTGAATCTCTGAATCTTACCTTGTCCACCGGTTACATTGCCGGAATTTCTACCGGGATCGTAACCTTCCTTGTTCTGGTTTACGGAGAGATCAGTCCCAAGACATATGCTGCTCAGAATGCTGAAAAGCTTGCGCTGCTGGTTGCCAGACCTGTATCTATTTTAGTAAAGGTTCTTTTTCCGGTGGCCCGCATTTTTATTTTCATAGCTAACCTGTTCGGCAAGTTGTTTGGCGGAAAGACTACTCCGGAAGGTCCCTTCCTAACAGAAGATGAGCTAAAAACAATGGTTAGGATGGGTGAAGAAGAAGGTGTAATCGAGGAAGACGAAAAAGAAATGATCCACTCCATATTCGAGTTTGGAGATACTATTGTAAAAGAAGTAATGGTTCCTCGTATGGACATGGCATGTGTAGAAGATAAAGCTACCGCGAAGGATGTTTTGGCTATCATAACCGAGGAAGGCTTCTCTCGAATTCCTGTGTTTGAGGAAAGTGTTGATAATATTGTCGGTATTGTTTACGCAAAAGACTTACTGAAGCTAAACAATACTAAAGAAAAGCTGAACGTTTCCGTAAAGAAACTCATGCATGCTGTTTACTATATCCCCGAGACCAAAAAGGTAAATGAGCTATTGCGGGAGTTGCAGAAAAAGCGGCAGCATATGACTATAGTGCTTGATGAATACGGAGGAACGGCCGGGCTGGTTACAATTGAGGATCTTTTAGAGGAAATTGTGGGTGAGATTTTCGATGAATATGACCTGGAGGAAGTTCTAATAGAGAGGGTTGATGAGAACAATGTTAGAGTAGACGCTCGGGCTGATCTTGATGAGATAAATGAGTTCTTGGAGATAAATCTGCCTGAGGAATATGAATATGAGACCATTGGCGGATTCGTCTATAATCTGGCGGGAAAGGTTCCCGTAGCCGGTGAGAAAGTTGAATATGAGAATCTGGTCTTTACCGTGGAAACACTGGCGGGAAGAAGAATCTCAAAAATACTAATTACTAAAAAGCCCATAGAGTATCAAGAAGAACAAAAGGAAGCATAAATGGATACTTCAGACTTGATTGGATTGGCCAAAAAAGCGCGGGAGAACGCATATGCGCCTTATTCTGATTTTAAGGTAGGAGCGGCTCTTCTAGCCGAGGATGGTCAAGTGTTTACCGGGTGTAACGTGGAAAACGTTTCCTATGGTGATGCTATCTGTGCTGAAAAGGTAGCGGTAATAAAGGCGATTGCGGAAGGAGTGAGCCGGTTTTCAAAGCTGGTTGTGCTGACAGACGCGCAAAATCCGGCGAGCCCTTGCGGGTCATGTCGGCAAATTCTTTTTGAATTCAGCCCGAACCTACTGGTGATTATGGCTAATCTTAACGGCTTTGCCAAAGAGATGAACATAAGCGAATTGTTGCCCTATGCTTTTTCACTAAAGAATACGAACAAGCTGCTTTAAGCTAAAAACGGTGTTTTAATCCTGATATTGCAGTAGGTTTAGATGATAGGCGTAGGAATTCCATTGTAATATCCGGGTTTAACCAAGAAAAACCAATTTTGCTGTTGGAGTGCAAATGAGTCTGGAGATTGTTGAACTTGATAATTTTGATACACGGCTGTTGGAGGACCTATTGCAGCTTCAAAAAGAAATATTTGGCAAATTGGGTCTGAATGAGGGGACTCTGCCGCCGATGATACGGTGCGGGAAAGTTTTCATATTGAAAGACGGCAATACCATAATCGGGAGCGCCGAATTGATCAAAGACTGGGAAGATGACAAGCTTGCTTTTCTGGTCGGTTTCTGTATTAAGGAGGAGGAGAGACGCAAAGGTAAAGGCAAGATTTTCCTTGAGCATATCTTAAACAGGATCGGAACCCAGGTCTCTCAAATAGAGCTTACTGCCTCTCCGCAAAATCACGCCGCATTAAATCTGTACAAGCAAGCCAGGTTTAAAGAAGTTGGATTCCAGAAAGATGCTTACGGAGCAGGCGAGGACCGATTAATTATGAGGCTACGATTGGTGGAATAATAAATGGGCGAGACAGCGGAGTTAAAATCCGGTTTTGTGGGAATTATCGGGCGTCCCAATGTGGGAAAATCGACCCTGATCAACACTTTTGTTGATCAAAAAATTGCCATAACTTCAGATAAGCCGCAGACAACGCGTCATAAAATCCGCTGCATTGTTAATAAGGAAAATGCTCAAATCATTTTTATAGACACGCCGGGTTTTCATAAGCCCAAGGATCCTTTGGGAAAACATCTCAACAGAGCGGTTCGCAGTACTTTTAAAGAAGTGGATGTGGTAATTTTCATGGTCGATTCTTCCGAGATTATCGGGAGGGGAGATGCCTATATCGCCAGTGAGTTAAGCTCCATAGAAACACCGATAGTCTTAGTGCTTAATAAGATAGACAAAACTAAGAAAAGTAAGATCGAAGCTCAAATGGCAGCAGGAAGAAGCCTTGGCGATTTTACCTGGATTCTTCCGGTATCAGCCAAAACCGGAGAGAACGCTACAGACCTTTTAAATAAGGTCATTTCACTTTTGCCCTTGGGTCCCCGGTATTATCCCGAACAAATGATAACCGATCAACCCGAAAAGTTGATAATTGCAGAGTTTATCCGGGAAAAGGTCTTGGATTTAACAACCGAAGAAGTCCCACATAGTGTTGCTGTTGAAGTTGAGGAGATGAAGCCTCGTGAGGGTAAAGATTTAGTCGACATTATGGCCTGGATTTATGTAGAAAGAGAGTCCCAAAAAGGAATAGTTATTGGTAAGGGGGGTAGTATGCTAAAGAAAATAGGGCAACGAGCACGTTGTGACATTGAGAAGCTTTTGGGAAGTCACATCAATCTGCAGTTACGGGTTAAGAAAAAACATAAATGGCGGCGGGACGAGAAAGCGATGGAGCGATTCGGCTATGGATGATTGGAAATTTGTATTTTTTAAGTGATGACTTTGGTATTCTGCTATACTCTGTCTAGTGTAGTATTTACGAAGAGTTTGTGAAGTCAAGATAAAACCTAGGAGGAGCTTTCATGACACGAGATGAATTAGCAAAAAGCATTGATTTCGCTCTCTTGAAGCCTGACGCGACGGTTGATGATGTGAGTAAGTTTTGCCGCAAAGCTCTGGAGTACAACTTTGCATCTGTTTTTGTTAATCCCTGTTATGTTCCTATTATAAGCAACTTGTTGAAGGGGTCTTCTGTGAAAGCGGGCGTAGCCATTGGGTTTCCGTTGGGGGCAAGCACTACTTCCATAAAGAGGTTGGAGGTTGAGGATGCTATTGAGCGAGGTGCTCGCGAAGTCGACATGGTTATAAATATAGGCGCGCTCAAGTCAGGCCAGCTTGATGTGGTCCAACGTGAGCTAGCTACAATTGTGGATCTCACCAGAAAGAAAGAAGTGGAAGAAAGCGCAGGAACTATTTTGATTAAAGTTATTCTTGAGACCTGTTACTTGACCGATGCGGAGAAGAAAGCGGCTTGCAGGATGGTCGAAGAATCAGGGGCGGACTTTGTAAAAACATCCACGGGTTTTGGTCCTTCGGGAGCTACGCCGTATGATGTAAGGTTTCTTCGTGAGTCTGTCAGTTCCAAGGTGGGCGTGAAAGCTTCCGGAGGAATACGAAGTCTTGAGAAGGTAATAAGTCTACTTGATGCCGGGGCGTCGCGTATCGGAACAAGCTCCGGTGTGGAGATAATTACCAAGTTTCTTGCCAAGAACAAGCAAAAAGTGAAAGGTTAGAAGGGGAGACAAAATAAAATGTAGGTGGTCTGAACCGGGACTGGTGTTTGTTGCCCATAATAACTGGATAAGCTTATCTGTTCGAAGCAATAAAGTTTACAGAGAGCGGAGGAGCAGCAAATGGCAAATTACAAGACAGAGGGCATTGTTCTAAAGTCAATAAAATTAGGGGAAGCTGACAAGATAATTACCATTTATTCCAGTGAACGGGGGAAAATCAGTGCGGTAGCCAAAGGTATAAGGAGGACCAAGAGTAAATTTGGTGCCCGTCTGGAGCCTTTCAGCCACGTTAACCTTTTACTATATGATGGTCGCAATTTGGATATTGTTACTCAGGTGGAGCTTGTTTCATCTTTCCGGGAAATCAGAGAGGATTTTGATAAAGTTGTGTATGGTTCAGCCATGCTGGATCTTCTGGAAAAGATCTCTCCCATAGAAGAAAAAGACAAAGAGGTTTTTAGTTTTGTTTTGTCATCGCTGCAGGTTCTGTCTTCTGCCTCCAAGAATATCCCTCTTCTTCTAGCCGTGTTTGATCTTAAGCTTATGTCTATTGCCGGATTTCGGCCCAATCTCTCCGGTTGTGTAATTTGTTCCGGAGCAGCAGTATCATCACTCAAGAAAGAAGTGATATTCAGTTGTGAGTTGGGAGGCCTCCTTTGCGATAAGTGTGGTCTTTCCGATATCGATGCTTCTTCTGTTTCCAGGATGACTATTGAGGTGATGATTAATATCCTAAAGCTTGATACGCAGGATATAGTGGGTCTTGAAATGAGCAAGAGTATTGAGAAAGAGCTCCTATCGGTAACGCAGCGATATGTTAAACACTATCTTCATGCAAGACTTAAAAGCAGAGAATACCTGGCCAAGAACGCAATTGACGATACAGATTTTGCCTGGACGCACCACCTAACAAAATAGGGACAGAGCCCATTTATCTTTAATAATAAAACTTGTCATTGTACTTATATAGTTAGTATCCACAGATTGCAGTAGGCCAAGTCAATAATAAATCATAGAGCACTGTTTGCTTATCTGATATTTTGACAATAATGCTCTTATTTGCTTATTATGAGTAGGAAAAATAGTGGTATTAGTGATGAAGGAGAGTAGTAGTCGGGAAGAAGTAACCTAGAGAGCCGAGGTACGGTGGAAGCTTGGCTTACTTCTCTTAACGAAGGCGCTCCCGAGCATTTAATGAAACCCAAAACAGTCGATAAGCGACTAGCGATTGTGGTTTGTAAGTTTTCATCGCTCATCGCTTTTAGCTCATCGCAAATCGGGGTTTTTGGGGAGTAAACTCGATTGATAACAAAGAGTCTTTTGGCTGGCTGAAGCTGTATTCCGGGCAAAACTTTTGTGCAGAAATGAGCAAGAGGGCTTGCCCTTAGCAAAGCCGAAAGGAATCAGGGTGGAACCGCGGGAAAATTCTACGGTAAGGGCGTAGTCCTCTCGTCCCTGAGTGCAAGGTATATTTGCATTTAGGATGAGAGGATTTTTATTTCGTTGTTGCGAGCATCCAACTGGCTGACGCCAGTTGCTATGTGATCGGGCAATCCAGTGCTGAAAGTAGTCATTGTCCGACTTGATCGGACAATCCAGTTATAGGTTGCTAACACCAAAAGGAGATACCGTATTTTTAGACCTGACCCACATATCCGGCCAGGTCCACAGGTTGGTTTCTTAGCAGCCCTTCGGCTTTGCTCAGGATAAACCCTTCGGCGGAGTTTATCCTGAGTTTGTCGAAGGACTTAGGATGGACGGAGTGAAGAAGTCATTGTTTGACGGAGGTTAGGGAATGAACTTTCAAGAGCTTATTTTAGCTCTCCAGAATTATTGGGCCGATTACGGGTGTATTATCGGACAGCCTTACGATCTGGAAGTCGGGGCCGGTACCTTTAATCCCCATACTTTTCTAAGAGTTTTAGGGCCGGAGCCCTGGAATATTGCCTATGTTGAGCCTTCACGAAGACCAACCGACGGAAGATACGGGGAAAATCCCAACCGTCTCCAGCATTACTACCAGTATCAGGTAATTCTGAAGCCTTGTCCTGATGATGTTCAAGACATTTACTTGCGCAGCCTGGAAAAATTAGGTATTGATCCCAAGATCCACGATATCCGTTTTGTGGAAGATGATTGGGAATCTCCGACTTTGGGTGCCTGGGGTCTTGGTTGGGAAGTGTGGTTAGACGGGATGGAAATCACCCAGTTTACCTATTTTCAACAGGTGGGAGGGTTTGATTTAAGTCCTATCTGCGCTGAATTAACCTATGGCCTGGAAAGAATCGCCATGTATATCCAGGAAAAGGACAACGTATATGATCTTGTTTGGGCAGACGGTGTAACTTACGGGGATGTTCATCATCAGGAAGAGGTGGAATGGTCGGCTTATAATTTTGAAACGGCAGATGTAAAGATGCTCTTCCGGCTTTTTGATGATTTCGAGCAAGAATACCGGGCTATCACAGAAAAAGGATTGTTGTTTCCCGCTTATGACTGCGTGCTTAAATGTTCCCACTTTTTCAATCTACTGGATGCCCGGGGAGCAATAAGTGTAACGGAGCGGACCAGATTTATTGGCCGGGTAAGAAGTATGGCCCGGGGAGTAGCACGGGCATACTGTGAACAACGCGAGGAAATGGGATTCCCCTTACTAAGAAAATGATGAGGGAAGAGGTTGTTGAGTCAGGGACAAACAGATAAATTACTTTGTCATCATCCGGTTCCCCGATCGAGTCGGAGGACAAGCGTGACCGGATGATCCAGGGAAGTGAAATATGGCAAAAGATTTGGTTTTTGAAATCGGAACTGAAGAAATGCCTGCGGCCGCAGTTGATATAGGTATCAAGCAGCTCAAAGAAAGCGCGTTGAAGCTGCTGGACGAAAATCGCCTTACCTTTAAGAAAATTGAGACTATGGGGACGCCGCGAAGACTCGTACTTCTGGTATCAAAACTGGACGAGGCCCAGAGTGAACTGGTTCGAGAGGTAAAAGGCCCGGCTATGAAGGTAGCCTATGACCAAAAGGGAGAGCCGACCGCAGCGGCGACAGGATTTGCCCGGGGTCAAGGTGTTAATGTAAAGGAATTGGTGGCCAAAAAGGTATCTCAGGGAGAATATGTTTATGCCGTTGTAAAAGAGAAAGGTCTCCCCGCGCCTAAAGTGCTGGAAAAACTGCTTTCCCGATTACTTCTTACGGTAAATTTTCCCAAGACCATGCGTTGGAATAATGGAGAGGTTCAATTTGTACGGCCCATAAGGTGGATTCTTGCTGTTTTTGGCAATACCACAATTGAATTTGCTTTAGGCCGGCTCAAGTCAGGCAATCTCACCATGGGACATAGGTTTCTGGCTGCAAATCCTATTAAAGTGAAGAGCAGTGAGGATTACCTACAAGCAATGCGAACAGGGAAAGTATTGGTTGATCATACCAAGCGAGCGGACCAGATCAGAAAACAAGCGGAAAAAATCGCCAATGATGTTGGGGGACAGGTGGTTATTAATCCTCATACTTTTGATGAAGTTGTCCAGCTTGTAGAATATCCCCATGTTATTTCCGGTAGCTTTTCCAAAGACTATATCAAGCTTCCCAGAGATGTTTTAGTTACTTCCATGGAGTCTCATCAGCGTTACTTTCCCATTGAAAATAAACAAGGCAAACTGCTGCCTTATTTCATTGTGGTCCACAACGGTGATCACAAACATAAAGAACTTATTCAACGAGGGCATGAGCGTGTATTGCGGGCCCGCCTGGCGGATGCCAAATTCTTCTTTGAAGAAGACCAAAAAGAATCTTTGGACAAGAAAGTTGAAAAACTCAAAGGGGTCGTTTTTCAAGAAAAACTGGGAACGGTGTTTGCCAAAACTCAGCGAGTAGAAGAACTGGTAACTGCGACGGGGAAGCAATTATTAGTTAAGAAGGATGTTCTGGACAATGCAAGAAAGGCCGCGTATCTTAGCAAAGCGGACCTGGTAACAGAAATGGTTGCAGAGTTCCCCACTCTTCAAGGGGTAATGGGCCGGGAATACGCTCTGTTGTCGGGTGAAAATAAAAACGTGGCTCAAGCTGTTAATGAGCACTATCTGCCACGTTCAGCCGGTGATTCTTTACCCCGGAGTCCGGAGGGAAAGATTCTCAGCATTGCTGATAAAATAGATACAATTACAGGTTGTTTTTCTGCCGGTCTTCTTCCTACAGGTTCCGAAGATCCTTACGCTTTAAGGCGTCAGGCGCAGGGAATTATCAACATCATCTTGGAGAGTAGGTTTGATTTTGATCTCACTCTTATTATTACGCGATCGATGGATTTATATACAAAAGCAGGGCTCAAGTTGCGTCCCAGAGGGACTACCTACCCTGAACTACATAGCTTTTTCAAAGCAAGACTAAGAGGGCATTTTCTCAATGAGGGGTTTCGCCATGATGTAATAGATTCAGTTCTGGCCGGGGGAATAAGCTATCCGTCGGATATACTTGACCGGATTGAAGTTATTACCAAACTACGCGAAACTTCTGAGATGGAGGATACAATAGTTCCTTTTACCAGATGTAATAATTTGGCTCAAATGGAATTGGACACCGAACCAAACAAGTCTTTATTTCAGCAGCAGGAGGAAAAGCAACTTCTTGACTCAATTCATGAAGCTGATTCTTCAGTAACAGAAGCTGTGGCCAAGAAAGACTATGCAACAGCTATTCAAATACTGTCATCGTTGCGACCTGCTGTCGACGCCTTTTTCGATGAGGTCCTGGTTATGGTGGAAGACGACAGGATAAAGAAGAATAGGCTCATGCTATTAAACCAATGCGTAGAGCTATTCTTGAAGGTAGCGGATTTTTCTCAGTTGGTTTTTGAGGGCAACAAAGAAGATTAGTACCGTTTGAAGTTTCTTAACTAGAGATCCCAGCTCAAACAAACAAAAAAGGAAATAGACGGGTAGAGCTAGAATATATTTACTGTTTTACCATTAGGGGTATTATGGTATTAGGGGTTGAGAGAGATCCAAATTCCTCGTTAAATTTTAGGAAACCGGATTGATTGAAATAGTTCACTGGCTTAATGCGAGACGGGAGGTAAATCAAGTGGATGAGAAAAAAAATATCTTGGACAATACAGCTGAAGGGGAACAAACGCAGTTTCAAAGTGCTCCGTTTCCAAGTGTGGAAACCGGGCGGGAACGGTCAGGGAGTGATGAGATGAGAGACTCAACGTCGGTAGCTAATAAGTATGTATATCAATTCAGTGAGGGTAATGCTGAGATGAAAAATCTCCTGGGAGGAAAGGGAGCAAATCTTTGCGAAATGACCGGGCTGGGATTTCCGGTTCCTCCCGGTTTTGTGATTTCAACCGAGGCTTGCATTGCCTATCTGGATCAGCGCGATTATCCGCCTGGCTTGCCCGGGGAGATTGAAAAGAATCTCAGTGAGTTGGAAGAAAGAACCGGAAAAAAACTGGGAGATACCAAAGATCCGCTTCTGGTTTCGGTTCGCTCCGGTGCCAGGATTTCTATGCCCGGTATGATGGATACGGTTTTTAATCTGTGATTTGATCTTGAAAGCGTCAAGGGAATATCCGAAAAA
>SDBS01000152.1_pt1 | contig 57043 bp, 77 predicted proteins | sample 2277091 | NCBI WGS metagenome assembly SDBS01 (sample SAMN10404972, study PRJNA504765) | marine sediment metagenome | isolation source: marine sediment core GS10_PC15, 163 cmbsf | place: Arctic Ocean: Southern Knipovich Ridge | collected 2010 | reverse complement strand
CGCCTGGAGACTCTTGAAAAGCGCCGTCCAGATTTCTGACTCAGAATCGTCGTGTTTATCTGGATGATTGTGTAAGGCCGCCAGTCGGTACGCTTGCCGGAGGGTCTCTAAGGATTTGAGATCCTCATTTGTGAAGAATTCGAATTTACCCTTTCCCATTTCGCGTTTCCTCCCCAGCCACCATATAAGTGACGCACAAAATACAGGTTACAACAAACAAGCCGATCAAAAATCCCATCTTACAACTCCCTGGGGTGAATCCCAATATTGGTATGAATCAGACCAAACTAAAAAAGTAGTCGCTATTTTCGGCGACTGAGTGAACCATTCCGCTAATTTCTAGCGAAATCAAAACCTCCAATACAGCCTTGCGACTGTAGCCACTCTTGCTCACAAGAAAATTTAGGCTTTTTACCTCAGTGTGGAGCAAGTGCAAAAGTACCCGCCGCATAGAAGATTGCCGCTCCGCATAAAAAGCAAAACCGCAGAGGCACTCCAAAGGATTGCTAACTACGTGATGCAACGTATGATCCCAAACTGACCAATGCGCCAACTTAGATAGCGAAGCAAAGCGAGGACTGCTATAGACCTTAGCAGATGCAGGGGAGGTCAATGATACACTCGTATCACAAACGCCATAGCGTTGAGGATGATTGTCATTGAGGATATTTGTCCAGATAATACACTTGGAAAGTTTGTACTTCTTAACCATCTTACACTCCTTTTTGGTAACCCTTGCCTATACTATAATTATACCAGAACTCTATGCAAAAAGCAAGGCGTTCTGCTAGGAATCCACATAAAACGGCGGCGCATGTAGTAATAATGCGCTTCCAAAGGGGTGCCACAAAACTGCACATCCAGAATGAGCAAACATCAATCGAGACTATAGGAACGACGCAAAACGGAAAAAATAGAACTCGAACCGAAGACCGAACAGACTACAGGCTATATTTCTGGTCTACTCCCTGCAGACTGATTTTGTAAAATTCTCTTTGAGCCGCCTCTTAAGAAAGGATTTGCCTGGGGTGGAGTGCCTACTCCGCCAACGTGTAACGACATACTACACAAGTGGGAAGTAGATGATCGATTTGCAAGAAAGAGGCAGATCAGGACAGTCTACAGGCAAACATATCATTTTTCCTATCGTTTGAATAGAGAGGTCTTAGATCTTAGGAATAGTTTAGGTGGCATAGCTGGTGCCACCATACTAGTTTAGGTGGCATAGCTGGTGCCACCATGATCAGAGAGCCATCAACCTGTAGAATCGGTCGTTATAAGGGTATATATACGCATTATAGAAGGCTTTTAGAAGGATCTGAGTCGATCCAGCCCAGGGAGGTGCAGGAAAAGGGCCAATTATTGTGCCACTATGGTATAGAAGTACCTTTTCCGCCCATATTCTACCCCATCGGCGGTCCGCGGCTTTCTAAGCTCATAAGTCAAGTATCCCTTTACCTGTAGTGCCTTGACATCCTTCCTGATTGTGTGATGAGAGCCGATCCCTGTCAATTCCATGATCGTCGTTGTCTTCGGGTATGATATTCCTGTAGTGTAGTCGGCGAAGAGGGCTATGATTGTATAAACAGAGAAAGCCCGAAATCCTACTTCTGGAATCATCCCGTTGAGGATCTGGGCATTAGGTGTGCGTGTTTCAAGATCTGACAATTTCGATTTCATATTTGGTAACTCCGAAGTTACCGGTCACCCTCCGGCAAGTGGGCCAGCTACAGGGATCCTCGACGCCGGAGGAAGATCCCTGCACTGACTTATGGCCGCCTGATCATGGGCGACCACTCACTATATACCATCTGAGTCACTCAGTCAAGGTCAAACTCATCGTGGCGGAGGATTGCGGTACAGGGACACCAATAGCGCGACACAAACCACTGGACGTGCTTGGTAACCTTAAAGTTACCATCGAGGATAGAATCATGCCAAGTGACTAGAGTACCTCCGTGGCACGACACTTTCGCAGGAAATCGGGGGACAAAATTATGCCAACTAATTGGCACGAATCTTTCGTGGATGTGCAGGGAAAAAACCATGCCAACACAACCGATCATAATACCACTGGACTGGCACCGTTCTTGCAGAACGCTCCTGGGGTCGCTTGGGGTAGAAACATTTACAAAATCGGTCATGAATCAAATTTGTTTTCCTATAGCCACAACATACAATCATGTATGTGCTAACAGAATTACACAATATAGAATGAAGTTATGTGTGAGAATGATTTCATCTCAGAAGTACAAGTGAAAATAACAACGATACAAAAACCACTTGACATCCTGTTGAGAATCTACTATAATATACACGAGGCTAGTGGTGAACTAATTACTCACCGCGAATCGCTACATCCTGATAGCCTGCCTCACACTACAATCAGGACTACTACAGGAGGTAGAACATGCCACTGAAATATACCAAAGAACAAACCATTACAAAATTCTGGACACGCGTCAAGATCAAGGGACTGCTGGATTGTTGGGTATGGCAAGGGCACTGCTTGTCATTTGGATATGGGCAGGCACGGTTCGATGGCAAACGACAAGTCGCCCACAGAATAGCTTGGCAAATAACATATGGGCCTATACCGCAAGGCCTCTTTGTCTTACACAAGTGCGATAATCCTCCATGTGTGAATCCAACCCACCTCTATGTAGGTACTCACACTGATAACATGCGGGATGTACGACTGCGAAACCAACGAAGAAAGAAATGGGCGTACTTGCCATAGCTTAGGAAGGTGATACCCCAGGGAAAGCCAACGGCGCCTTGCGCAATCCTCGCTGCTTCAGCGCTGGCTTCCAGATCTTCGTTGGCTGTCGGTCCGTCCTCGGACGACCGAGGAGCGAGTCTGCGAGCGTAGAGCGTAGCGACGTAAGCGGCCCTGCCGCATGGTAGCGTAGCTGACATAGAGCGACCCATAGGAGCGACTCTTCTCCTTGCCGCCCTAGCGGCGCTGGGGTGACCTTACCCCAGGTTAGCCGCTGCGGCTCTGACAGCTTTGCTGGCAGCATGAGTGAGTCCTCGAACGTAGAGTCCTCGACTCCCTGTCGAAGGTCGTCCGACCGAGTAGCCTCGCAGAGAAAATTTTGACACAGAAAAGCCGAACGCTCTGAAACGTCCGGCTTAGTCTGCTTAGTAGTTGCGAATCATAAAGTGAAAAGCGTCCCACGCTCCCCACTGATACTCATTCATACCACGAAAATTCACCTCAGAAGCCCACGAACGATCTTCTCCAAAAACAGGGATGTCGAAGTCCTCAAGAAACGCGTTAATGCTTCCATCCGTTGCGAAAGTATCCCAGCCCCAACCAATGCAGAATTCCCAGCCATCAATCCAGCCTTGAGCGTAGGTCCTGAACTCTGGTGTCTCGCTGACTATCTCATCTAACTGACATCCAACAACTAACAACGCCATGAGTACCAAGAGTATCTTCATCTTACAATCTCCCAGAAGCCGCACAACTTCTGAGTCCAGAATGCTTATGACTGGTCTTTACCAACTATACCATAGGCAAGGCTGGTGATGTTCTTGAGAGCATCTCTAGCTTCGTCTCGCTGACTAAAGCAAGCTTCATAATTTGAGAGACGTTGTTGACTGACCTTCCGCAGTTCAGCGATCCTCTCATCTTTCTCATGGAGCAGAGTGTTCGCAGCATCCAACTTGCGTTTGAGTTCGTCGATCTCATCACCATCGGTGCCTTGAGTCTGACGCAACTTACGGACCTTTCCTTCCATTAGTTCAAGGCGTTCAGTTACATCGCATGTAGTACAGTCTCCAGAGATCTTATTGATAGCAGTCATGTCGTCATGGAGCTTCGCATACTCAGCTTCAAGTTCCTTGATCTTCTCGAATTGGTCATTGATATAGTCTTGACGTCCTCTCAGCTTATCAAACATTTTCTGTCTTTGTTCAACCAGGTCTCTGTTATGTTTCAACACAGAGGCTGTTAGGGTATTGTACTCTTCATTTTGTTCTTTGAGTCCGTCGTTTCGCACCAGAAGTCTAGCGATCCAGGCTGCTGAGTACTCAATAGATACTTCGTGCTTGCAGTGATAGGTGTAGATGTCGGCTCTAGCTTCGTCGAGTCTTTCGTGGAATGATTTCATTGTCGTTCTCCTGGTAGAATGGCGGGGCCACGTCTGACCCCGCCCAAAACTAATTCTTTAGGGCTTGCATCTTAAGCATGGTTCTTTATCTTCGGCAATAGCCTCCGTGATTGGCATCTTCACGACTCCAGCTTTGCCCGTAATAGTTCCGCAGTCGAGCCGATGGAACTTGCGTCCAAACTTCGTGACATAAACTGACTCAGCTTTTCTTTCGATCCTGTCGGCGTGTGTCGTGTAGTCAATCTGGCGTGGGTAACTCAATCCTCCATCAGCCGTTGCTATTGGGAATACTGGCTTGGCTGGGATGGCGCTCAACTTCCCAATGTCGTCGGGTATCAATGCCTTTGCGACAACAACTTCCTTGCTGGTGATGATGGGTGCTATCTTCAGTTGGTTCTCAATGAGAGTGACGCGTGAGTTGATCTTTCCCAGTTCCTTCTCAATACGCTGCATTTCCCAACCTAGCTTCTTTTCTTCCGCATCAACGTATCGCTTGAAGACATAGCCAGCTGGTGGATTCAAGAGTGACAGCATGTTCATGATAGTTCGGTCACGTCTGACAGCTTTCGCAGAGTAATTGCACGCGTTCGCTGCTTCGTTCCAGAGCTTCGCTTGCTGAAGTCCATAGCGTCCGAATCCTCGGATCTGCATCGTCTCTTCAACTATAAACATCATGAATCCAGCAGTCGTAAATGCCCAAAAGAGCATCTTCCATGTCTCCTTGCTCGAAACGATAGCCCGGAGGAGAGACTTTGGCGGCGGGAAGTCTTCAGTATCGCCAGCCACCAGGGCATTCTCATACATCTCTTGGTAGGCTTTGCGGGCCTTGAGTTTGAGATAGATGCTGTAAGCTATAGCACCTGTGATTAGTATCCAGATAAAAACCATCGGGATCAGATATATCGGATTCATTTCTGTTCCTCAATATGGGTTGCAGCCGCTTCGAGAAGTTCCATTTTACTGTGAGATTGCTGCTCCATATCAATGAGCATGGCATCTAACTCAGAGTTGTTAATGCCGCCGTTACGTCTGAGAGAGGCGTTAGCGGTTTCCAACCGAACAACTCTAGTCTGGAGTTCCATGTAGTGCCGCTCCAAAACTCCCAGGGCGTATGCTGTTTTGTGTTCGATCCCCTTCGCTTCGGCTTCCGCTCTCGCTTCATCAACAATCGTACCCACATCTTCCATACCTGAAATAGTCATCTTACACTTCTTTCTGCCCATGTTGGGCGTTTACAAAATCGAACTATATAATTATAGAAGCTATACTTATATAGTCGTTTTTCAGCGGACAAAACGGTCTCTAAAACGGTGTAAAAGGGCATGAATAGGGCTTCGACGCCGTTTTCCTTTTGGCATGAAACTTGCGATTGGTTCCGCTAAACAACTCTTATTCCAAACGAAGATTGTGATATCCAGCACGCAATATTGAGTCATTAAGTTGTATAGTGTTGATATTCTGAACGGAATTATTTGATCCTCAAATAAATTCGTTCAGAATATCAACACTGATTCAAGGCCGAAGCGTACCAAGGATGTACTGGCGGAGAAAAAAGGTAGTATAGCTTCGGTCTTGAATCCTCTGAGAGGGTGTTGTTCGTTAAATTAACCCATCCTGATGGAACTGCTTTGATGCCACTAAATACGAGAACATTCGCTGACTCGATTAAAACGAAAGTCTAAACTTCTCGCCGTTTACGGATGAGGAGGGTTTTGTCGTGGGAGAAGGTTGTCACTATCAGCGATGTCTCTAACATGGGAGGGTTCTTCTTCTAAGCTACATAAGCGTTAGCTTGTGTGCGTGCCCAGGGAGTCTTATCATATCTCCTATCCTACATCCATCATCCCTCCGCAGACCTATCCTACATCCATTCATCCTCTGAGCGACATCAGGGAGCGGGACAAATCCGAAACGTGAGTCCTCGAACCACCTCGCTCTGCGCGGGGCCGCAGGTAACAGGCGTGGCCCAGGCAAGTCTGAACGAACTCAACTGTGCTAAAATACCCAAAACGAACCAAAACCACACGCGCATAGGTCAAATCCACAGGCTGAAACATGAAAACAGATGTCCTAAACTACCAACGACACCAGCCAGGTTCAAACCATCCAGCGAGTCCCAACCAAAAAGTTATTCACAAAAAACTGGGGACGCGGCGCAATGCAAGAAACCATCAACTCTTCTCTTTTCTTTCTTTTCCTTTCCTTTCCTTTCTTTTCTTTTCCGCTCTTCTCTTTTCTTCTTCTTTCTTTCTTCTCTTTGCGCTTGCTCTTTCTAATTATGTATAGACACATGAGTAGCGTCTGCTCTTTCTGATTACGTACAGGAACATGAGTAACGCCTGGTCGGATTCATACCAATAGCGTCAGAGTTGCGTGGTATTCAGTTAGTGTAGGTTATACTCGTTTATACTCAAGGAATTGAGTGGCGTGTTTATCAGATACAGATCTACCAATGCCATACGGAAGTGCGTCTACAATCTTGTGAGTCAAGTCTGATTCTCCATGTCTAAGAGTCATCAACAATCTATACGTCAACTCTTTACGTCCATGTCTCCCATAGTCTGAGCCTCTTCCCATCGTAGCTGTCTTCTTATAGAATCCAGTCTCTTTCATTACTGCTATCCACTCTTTGAGGAACTTCTCTTTCCTCATGAAGTCAACAGTATAAGCATCACGCATTGGTGTTCTCGGACATGGATTGAAGTTAGTTATAGAGAAGTCTATTCGTATGTTATGACTGAACTCATCTCTCATCTTACTGAGTTTCCTTACCCATTCATACCATTTCGTATAGTCATCTCCAGGCAAACCATATATCAAGTATAGATGAATCAGGTTACAGTTCTTCATCAGCATTCGGATAACATCTTCTAAGTACAAATCAGAGAATTGCTTTCCAGAAGTACATACTTGTATCCTGGTTTCAGCATCGAATGATTCTACCCCTATCTTGGGTGCAGTTATATTCAATGGTTTCAACCATTTCTCAATTCGATACGCGTTCAGTAGTGATACATCAGTCCAGCCTTGATAGATCTTATACTTGACACAATGCTCAAGCAGTTCGTCGAGATCTCTATGTCCAGCTAGATTAGCTGTACGCAACGTGACACGCTTCGTTCCATAGCGAACACATTCAGTCAGTTGGTCCTTGATGAGAGAGATGTCCTTCTCTCTATAAGCTCCGCCAGTAACGTGGCTATACTCACAGAATCTACACCGATAACGACATCCTCTTGAGATCTCAACTACACTTCTATCTCGACCAATCAGCGGGTCAGTTGTTAGCTCTGACTCCCAGTGCCATCCCTTCTTATCAATCTCTCCATTGATTTCTCCCTTGAATGTATCACCAAGTGGATTCATGATACTATTCATGTTGGATACACCTTGTCCACCGAAGATGATGCGTGGTCTCTCTCTGTCGTTCTTCCATGGACTTATGTTGTGTCTTCTCAGGAATGGTACGATGTTGAGTACATACATGACGTAGATCACAGAGAATCCTATCGTATCGTACTGCTCTATGTCTTCGATTGTATCACGCCAATGACAGACATCAGCATCCATCTCTCTGGCTACAATATCCAGACCGAAGTTAAGTATGTTCTTCTTATGTAGGTGTGGTGGTAGAGTATCAATAAGGAGTGTAGTCTTCTTCTTATGAGGCGTCAGGTTAAAGGTTAGTTGTTCCATACTTAATTATACCACAAAATCAATCATAAGTCAAAAGATTATCCACAAGTTTCTATTACGATGCAACCAAATCCCACTCAGAAATCTCAAAGAATCAAATTCAATTCAACAAAATTAACTTGACACACAGAATCATTCTGCTATAATTCTAAGCATCGTCATTATCCACTAGACATCGAGGAGAAGCTATGCCACGCTGCGGGATACACGTCACCCACTGTGATCTACCAATACGCATAGACAGCTACAAAGGTTGTGACTTCTCGTGTGCTTATTGCAATGAGCATATAAAGGGCAGAAGCAGAGGAACTCCATCTATCGGGGAAGGAAGACGCGCCCTACTCAACTTCATCCAGGGGAAGCGGATCAACACTACCCGATGGTGTGATTGGGACATTCCTATCCATTGGGGCGTTCTTTCCGATCCATTCCAACCATGTGAATCACAGTATCAGCAATCATACAAGTTACTTCGAGTCTTCGCAGAGTCTGGGTACCCAGTGGTCATCTCTACTAAATCAACGATGCTACTTGAGCCGAAGTACATCTCCATACTCAGTCATTGCAATGCTGTCCTTCAAGTATCTATGACGAGTCAGAGCTATGATTCACAAGAGTCGTGTCCTTCCTTCAGAGAAAGATTCTGTAGTCTCTATAAGTTATCTACTGTCGTCAAGAGACTCCTGGTCAGGACTCAGCCATTCAAGCTGGAGGACCACACTTCTGTGCTCAAGATGATGAGAGCATATGCAGCATCAGGTGTTCATGGGATAATGATTGAAGGGATGAAGGTTGCGAAGAACACACCGGAGTTTCCTTCGCGTCATGGAACATCTGCTGTCTATGATGCCGCTGACCTGGCTCTGTATTTCGAGTCGATTCGTTCTGTAGCACATCGAGAAGGATTGAAGTTCTACTCTGCTGAGAACAGATTGCGATCAATGGGTGACTCACCCAACTGTTGTGGTACTGATGGATTGGAAGGTTTCATTCCTAACAGAACAAATCTCAACTACAACGAGATGGAATATACTGATCGGATGAAGGAAGAGAACACAGGCGGTGTCTTCGTCCGCTCCTGGTTGACTAAGGAGGAGAGTCAGTTTCTAACATTTCAGTCATACTCAACTCTCATGAACTCTCTGCTGGATGGGGGGGATACTTAGGATTTCATCTATGTGTATGTATAGTGTATCTCCTATGGTAGAAAATGTTTGATTTTTGTGGAGAATGCGTATCTGAAATATAATTTTTTACTATTTTCCCTTTTTGTTCCTGCACCTTCTATTCTGTAGGGGGTTTATCGTATGGATTTTCTTCGGTTAGTATATGGTTGCGGAGCGGGAGTCCCTCGTAGGGTTTCTACGGGAACCTATTATGCAGCCCCTGGTCGTCCTGGTCAGCCGGCGGTACGTCCACCTGAGCTGGATCAGGATTGGAGTGTTTACGGGGGGCAGGCGTTGGCAGACATAGAGCAGATGGATAGGCGCGGTTTATGGGATTCTGAGAACCCCTATTATGATTCTCAGTATGGGTTTGACATAGCATCATGGGAGAGCGCCTATGCCTATGCGAAGCGGATGAATGCAGCGATGGAGTGGCGGAAGGAGAAGCGAGCGAGCGAGTTATTGAAGGCGTTTGGGCGTTGGTTGGATTTACGGTCTGCAGGGCCTCCTGTGGGGCGCGGGTTAGATGAGAGCAAGGCGTTTCCAGGCGTAGACTGGACAGGCGCACGGTCTTACCCGATAGATCCTAAAACGGGGAAGGTTCGCCCTGTGGATATTGGCAAGCTTTTGAAGATGTCGGATAATACTGCTGTCGCCCTTCTGAATAAGGACGGCAGTTTAGACTTTGACACTGTTGGGAAATGGGTCAATTCTCTTAATATCGGTATATTTGTTTCGTTTAATAAGGAAAGCATAGAGGGAGCGTCATTTAGTGTTGTAGGAGCTAACACCTCTATATTGATGCCTCACTATTTCGGGCAGACGCCGTATTATGATTTAGGGGCTCTCACCAAGCAGATGGGATTAATACTAGAGGACAGTTTGACGTACGCTCAAAATCGCGAGTGGACTAAAATAGTCAGAGAGCTTGGATGGGGTGTCACAGGCGAGCAAGATCTTCCACAATACGGGGTGGCGGGATGGGGGAGAGAATCGTTCGCATTGGCATTCTCCGCAAAGGTTATGGGCACTGGCGGGACGGCAAAGGCGGGGCGGCTGGTTGATCCAGGAGAGACACCGTCATCCGTAGACAAGGCTTTTGATACATTTCTAAAAAGCTTATCCGACGACGATTAGCCTCTACTTTTCCTGCACTCTTTTCTTTTGGGGGATTTCCGATGCCTGGATTGATAGTACGTTTCAAGGGAATGTTTCACCCGGAGGTAGAATGGGGTCGCGTAGTGAAGCATTACCCACATGGGGTGATTGTAGGTCTTCTCTGTTTGAATCCTTTGACGTGGAAGTTGGCGCAGATCACATGGGAAGTTTTTCGGTCTTATGAAGACAACGAGGATTTCCATGAGTCAGATGAGGCGTGGAACGATTATTTGGGATTTGTTTTTGGGATTGGTAGTGTGTGCCTCGGAGTGCTTGCACTCTTTGTGCCTGGTCTTTTGGTTTTGGCACGATTTTTTCTGTAGGTTGCGGGGGAATTCTGATGCCTGTTAGCGGCTTATACATAACACACTGTAACCTTCCGATATGGATAGACAGCTATCATGGGTGTTCTTATGCCTGTAGTTACTGCCTTGAGGGCGTAAAGGGTCGCTTAGGCAGTCCTCGAGTTCGTCATGGTCATGGTGTAGTTTCTGTGCGGCATTTCATAAAAGGGCGTCGGACGTATCGGACGAATTGGTGTGATTGGTCAATACCTCTCCATTGGGGAGTTACGAGTGAGGGGTTTCAATTTTGCGAGATTGAATATCGTCGGAGCTACCGTTTATTGGAGTTATTTGCAGCGAGTGGGTATCCAGTAGTGATCTCCACGAAGAGTACGTTATTAGCCAGGGGACAGTATTATGAGCTTTTATCACGTTGCAATGCGGTAGTGCAGGTAAGCATGACAAGTCCGGCGTATGATTGTTTGGAGGGTGGTCCTAGTTTCCGGGATCGGTTTTGTATGCTTAATCGTCTTTCGGCAGGTTGTAGGCGGCTTCTGATCCGGGTACAGCCTTTCGGGATTGAGGATTTAGATTTTGTGCTGGGCTTTCTGAGGGCTTATAAGTCGAGTGGGGTTTACGGTTTGATGTTTGAGGGGTTGAAGTGCGTCAATACCTCTGAGAGCTATCCTGAGCGTGATGGTGCCGACTATGTAATCCCTCTGGGTGTATTGGAGCCAGCGTTTTTGACTTTGCGGGATGGGTGTCATTTGGAAGGGTTGCATTTTTTTAGTGCTGAGAATCGACTTCGACATTTAGGCGATTCGCTGAATTGCTGCGGGACGGATGGATTAGATGGTTTTCAGTCTAACAGAGCTAACTTGAATTATGAAGCAGCATTGCGAGTATACACACCTTCGATGCGTGATCCCGGGACTGCGGGAGTGTTTCAAACCAGCAGATTGAGTATGGACGAGCGTCGATCTTTACGAGTTTTGTCATTTCAGAAAGCTATGGAGGATTATGATGCGAGGATTCAAGCTTCCCAGTTGGGATGAGGTAGTCATAGTTTTGAGCTTCTGGCTTTTGGGTTGCGGCGGACGCGCTGGTCCCGGCGGCGTGGGGTGGGTTCCGCCGGAGGATGAGAAACCCAAATGGGACCCGCCGAGTACTGACCCAGAGATTGAGGCAAGACTAAAGGCGCTTCATGACTTCATGAATTTAGTTTTATTCGGCACGTATGATCAGGAGCAAGTTATCAGCGAACGGGTTATAAGCACCCACGATGTATCTGTGGCTTTTTTAGGGCTGGACTTTGAGATGGTTGTGCAAATCAACATAATGGCTCGGAGGGCGACTGGCGGAACTCTCGTCTCGGACTCTGTTTTGATAAGCGTGGTGACTGGCGAGGTTGTTGGGTGGATACGGACGCTGACCGCTGGGGTTAAGATAGGAGCGCCTGCCGCCAGTGGCTCAGGAGGGGTGTTGGCAACGATGGCAGCTACACTGGCGCCGGTTTTGGCGGTTTATGGCATTATAAAAGGTCTAGAGGCATTGGGGATAGGCGTTCCGACAAGCCGATATGATCCTGTTATCTCAGACGTAACGGGGCGCGCATTAGCCGCCGAAAACATCATGCACATAGCATACACTGATCGCGAACTAGCGAACATAGATGCAGTAATAAAGGGGGCGAAAGGGCCTATAGATGTTGGGCCAAGTCGTTCCGCCACCCAAGCAGCTGGTATCATCCGGGAACTTAGGCGTATGGCCTCTCCTGATATTCGCGCCGACAGGAATAAGGACATCTGGCCGCAACCAGGCGGGTACGGAAATCCTGATGCACAGTCCGCTTCTGTGCAGCGATTGGCGAGCCTCGGATTTACCGAAAAGAACATAAGAACCACTCTCAACTTGTCCAAGCACGCCTACTATGATTTCAAGCACTATGATAATGCCTGGCCTGCAACTAGCGTAGCTGGCAATCCTTACGACGAGGATGAGTAACCATCAATACTGGTAACCTTAAAGTTACCAAAACGGTGGCTAAACAAGAAAGGGTATCATGAATATCGAAGAAATGAGAAAATTGGTACGATGGATGATCTGTTTGATTCAGTTTGATAACGATGCTGAGGAAGAAGTTGGCGTAGTACTCCACGTAGGTGCCCGGTCAGTATTCTTCGTCGGGATCAACGAGGAGACTATGGGGGATGAAAAGGTTGGCGCCTTCTTCGACTGGATTCCGCCAGAACGCATTATCAAAGTTATCGGTGGGCTTCATCAAGACGGCGCAATCATCAACAACAAGGGTGTTTTCAACGGGCATCTTGACGATATCGAGAAGTTGACAGCCAGTATGCGTCTCCTGGTTTGAAGTACTAATCACATGAATCTATTTCACTGGACGCAGAACGAGAAACTCGAAAGCATCTTGGCTAATGGCTTACGAACAAACGGTATGGGGATCATCTACCTAACGCCTGATCCTACAGTTCGCTTTGGGGATTGTTGTCTGGTTGTTTCCGTCGATGGCAAGCGGCTTTCGGCTTTTGAGGATTGTTCTGATTGGGAAATACTCTGCTGGGATGACATTGAGCCAGCCAGAATAAGCAAAAGGGAAGAATCATGGCCAACAAAATGTCCAAAAAGACCAGGAAGCGGAAGTATGGCTCTCGTTGGGCAACCTGGAAGAGGAATCAGAGAGCCAAATCCGCCGGGCGAGGGAAAGTTCGACATCATGTCGGTGGAAAAGTAAGAGTAATCTCCCGGAAGGCTCATGCTGCTATCCACAAGAAGAATGGGACTGCTGGTGGGCGTCCGAAGGGGAAAGGGAGGAAAAAGCGTGGTAAGCAAAATCGCAAAAATAGATGAGAAAGAGCTTGCTAATTTCGTCCGACAGACGCAGAATACAATGGCGGCGGCTGCTGATGCTGTGAAGGGGGCTACAACCAGGGGGGAGATGCTGAGTAATTTAGCACAGACATTCCTCCCTGAAGGGGCTGGGATGCGGCTTTTCATGGAGTGGATCGCTGAAAACTCTGATCGCCTGGATGATGCGCTGGCAGATCTCGGCCTGGAAAATGTTGTGTTTGAGGGCCCTGGATTTGCGAAGCGTCTTCGATTGATTGTAACGCCGGAATTGGAGAGACTTTATGCCGAGAACCAACCAGAAACATCTTGAAGCTTTCGAGGAAGAGGGTAGATACTGGATCGAGGAACTGGGATTGAAGGATTTCGAGGTTGCTTTTGTCCTGGAAGACCATCCGGGGATCCGCGGTCAGATGCGGAATGACTACTTCGGACGGAATGCTGTAATCACTCTCACAAGAATGTGGACAGATGAAATAATTCCTCTATCTATGCAAGCTGTGAGAGACTCTGCGAGGCATGAAGTTATAGAGTTGGTTATAGCCGACCTTGTTAGTCTGTTATATCTACCGTTCAAGACTGAAGACCAAGTTGCTCACGCCCGGGAGAGCGCCGTGAAGCGGATTGAGAAGGTTCTGGAAAGGATTCCCCGTGGGTAATGCAAAAGCCAAAGGCTCTATCGTTATCAATAAGCTAATCGTTGCCAGGGGTGATTACGATTTCGGCTACATAACTCCACTCTACGTCGGAGAGGTCAAGAATGTGAAAGAGTGTGTTGAGCAGCTTGACAAGGGGTACCTCCCGGTAAATCTGAAGGAAAACCTCGGCCGTCTTCACGACAATCTAAACCTTGAGATTGTGCTTCGGCAACAGGAAGCTGGGCATATTTGGCACCTGATAACTCCTGGAGTCCAATTCATGCTCAGGAAGGTTCGGAAAGATTTGAGGCTTTTCGATCTCACAGACACCGTTCCTGTGAAGTTCCCATCTCTAAAGCAAGTCACTGAATGGCACGACATCGACTGGCGGGAGTTGAAAACGAGAGCCGCTGATGAAAAGTGGTATGATAATCGGAATAACAGACTGAAAGAGATGGATAAGGAAGCGACGGCTGAAGCTCGCTCGGAAGCTCTTGCGGATTACATTCGCACCTCGAAAAAGAAACTCGGCACTCTCCAGAAGATGCAGGACATCTACGACAGCGATCTGGCTAGAGGAGTTGCTAAGGTTACTAGTAGAGACGTAATTTCTGTAATTGGAATGTCGCACAGAATTCAAAAGGATATGACTACAGTTGGAAAAGAAGATAACGTACAACTATCCTTCGTGAGAATGCTCATAGAGGCCGGCCTCGCCAAACCTAAAGAGCCAACTTCGCCCGAAGTAGTGGCTGAAATTATCGACGTTGAAGTCGAGGTTGTTGAGGTAGAAGACAGCTAATTATGTAACGTGGGTCCAAGTCTTTCTATGCTTTATCTGCCATATCGCAACGTTAGTAACCCCGAATTTAGAAGCTATTTTTCGCAATGACAGTGCCCCTGACAACAATTCTCTTATCTCTCTCACCTGCACATCCGTCAGTTTTGCAAATCCATGAGCCTCGCCTTTCGCCTGGCTTCTAGGATTCCGCTTCTCCCTGTCCCGCATGTTATCAGCGTGTGTGCCGATGTACAGATGGTTCGGATTAACGCATTTCCTATTATCGCATTTATGGAGAACGTATTTCCCTTTTGGGATGGGGCCCTGGACAATCTCCCACGCGTACCTGTGTGCTCGCACCGGCTTTCGGTTTCCGTCACTCACCTGACCGTAGCCGCTCTCGAACAAACCTCCAGTAAACTCCCAGCAGTCCACCAAACCTTTGATATTGACTCGTCTCCAGAAGTTCGCTATACGCTCTTCTTTGGTGAACTTCTTCATAGATGCACCACGACTAGCGATGCGAAATAGGTCTTCAGCACTTCACTGAGTGGCACTCTATGGCATTTATGAGTCCCTGTACTCACTTTGGCTCCATAGCCATCGAGTTTCATCTTAAAGGCATCTTTACATCCGCAGAGTAGGACGATTTTGTAGTCGCGGGAGTCCTCGACCCATCCCATTAGCTTACAGAAGTCGTCGCCAACTCCTCCCGGCTCGGAGATTTCTCTAACGAGATGAGTTCTGTAGTTCTCTAATGCCTTCTTCGTATTGCCGAACTCGTTTGAGAGGGATGGGAAGGCTGTGTATAGAGCGCCCGTAGATTGGACGAGTTGCTGCATACCTGGGAGCGAAGGTGGGATTCCCTGTCTGAAGAAGATTCCATTCCGGCTGCCGCAGTTTTCCTTTCGGATGTCGATAATCCAGAGTCTTCCGAGAGCTACAGATAGGTTTTCGAGACGCTGTTTGAAGAGGTCCCTCGTTTCGGGATGAGTCCCTTCCAGGATGCCGTAACCTAAAGTATACAGAAAATACACAGATGAGTTCATGATCCATTCTCCTTGTTATCTGTAAAAACGAATCCTAACTGTTGAGGTTGACGATCTACTCAAACACCCCCGCTTTCTTCGTTCGCCTTTCCCGCTTTCTGACATTTCTCTCGTATAGCGTCCACAAATCCCCGCGCCTTTTTAGACCACTCCAGCAGTTCTGGCGAGACCAGTGTGTTTATCGGTAGAAATAACTCGTTAGTATTGCTGTAATAGATAAACTTCATTTGCTTCTCAGGAATATCAACACTACTTTCCTCCTCAATAAACTGGCGTAACCTTTTGCTTGCCCGATACCATTCCCCACGAACATGATCATCATGAAATAAACCCTGCAAATATCGTTCGGTTACCACGTCATTATCTGACCTGACCACGGCCAACAGCTTCAACTCTATAGGCGAACTTCCCTGGTGAACTGCCAATCGTGCATCAACATCCTCTGCCCGACCAATTTTGACGAATTCTCCTTGCTCAATAAAATAAACTGGCATATCTTAACCCTTCTTTTTTGAGTTATCCACAGAGTTTTCCACATCCTCACTAAATGACGTGCGTCCAGGTTTCGCCTGTACCGATATAGCCTATAGTGGATTTGCCTACTCCGAATCTTCTTGCTATCCGTGTATACACCCACCCTTTCGCTATGAGTGATCTGATTTCTCTCACATTCTTATCTGTGAGCTTTGCCCTCCCAGCCCTTTCGCCTTTCAGCTTTGATTGACGTCCCTTGTTTACCTTGTCTTGGGAATTATCAGCATGAGTTCCCAGAAAGAGATGATCAGGATTGCAGCATGGTGGATTGTCGCATGTATGAAGCACACACATCCCTTTTGGTATCTCTCCATTGGCCAGGATATAAGAGAATCTGTGAGCCTTAACCAGCTTCACATTGTTTCCTCTGAGTTGCCCATAACCACAACCGTCCACACCCCCAGTCCACTCCCAACACTCGAACAGACTCGGCATTTTTACGCGCTTCCAGAAGTTTGCTATACGCTCTTTCTCAGTGTATTTCTTCACCTTCTCTCCTTTCCTTCAGCTTCTTCTCCCAGTCTTTTCCGAACACTATCCGCATCTGGGCAGCGACGACTTTGGATTCATTCTCCAGATGCTCAACTCGGATCTCGAGTTGCCTGAGTTCTGATACTTTCTCCTTTGGCGCTGTCGTGATGTCTCCAGACTTAGCTTTCCCTGTCTTCTTAAAAAACCGCTTCAGTTCTTTCTCACTCTTGAATCTCAAGGACCCTGGCTGTTTGTCATCCATTTTGCTCTTCCTTAGTAGTCGCCCCAATCATTCCATCATCCTCACTGTGATAATGAGGATCTAAGTTAATCAACTCCTTCCTCTTTTCAACCAGCTTCCGAAGTTCTCGAACGAGGTTTATTTCTGCCGTAGTTGGTTCAGACATATCTAACTCACAAGTTTCTCTGAACTCTTTGTAGTTCTCCTTGATCAACTCGTCAAGCTCCGCAATGGTCTTCATAACTCTCCGATCAGATGGCTGCTATCCGGCAGGCGGAGACTACTACATACCGCTCTCCAGCAGTTAGTAGCACCTTGATAGGTTCACGCCAGAGGATGTAATGTAAGCTGTTCTTAATAACACAGTGACTCACAATAACAGAGCGCCAGTCGTTGTTGACCAAGACTGGAGTTCCAGGCGGATTGACGTGATTGAGACATGAACTGAACGTCCATAGTCTTTGAGCGCCACAATTCGAACACAAGAAACCAATCTCATTCTCAGTACGACAAACAGGACAGATCCACATAACTCCTCCAATCAGAAATGTTCGTGCCAACTTTTCAAAGCACCTGGTGGGATCCCGGTGGAGCCAGCTCTCAATAATGGCGCGACGCCCGTTTTTCTTAGTCGCTCATGTCAAAATAGCAATTCCCGCAGAGATACCTATCTTCATCAGTCTCCGGATCTTTAGCTCCGCCGAAACGCTTCTGAATCCATACCGGTGCTTTCGATAGTTTCCTGAGTCTGCCCATACACCAACTTGCCGGCTCCTTTGCTAATTCAAAATCCTCTAAGCAACGACAACAAAATGGGTTCATGATTAGGTCCTTATGTCTAAAGGTGTAATATTTCCACCAGAAACAATTCGATACGAATTTCCGGGAGATGCTGGATACCACACAATGTAATGGAGAATGTTCTTGATAACGCAATGACTCACGATGGTTGTTTTGTACTCACGGTCAGTCCCTTCGCCGATGGCGACAGGCGTTCCGGGTTCAGCCACGTAGATACTCTCGAATGGTATAAACCTGGACGCTCCGAGACGAAAGCCACAATGAGGACAATTATAAGCAAACATTCCCCATATCCGGTCGCAAACAGGACAAGTCCAACTCTCCCTTTCAGGTTGACTCAGAAGGTTTTTATAAGCCTTCTCTTTCTCTTCATACTGGCGTACACATTCCTCCCGGAGCATATCTTCAGTCATTTCATCCAGGGAGTTCTTATACTTCGATGTTTCACTCATAATTCTCCTTATCGTCATCATTTATTCCCCAGCGCGTTGCGAGTGCTTCCTGAAAATCATGTTCCTTCAGTAGCAGATAGCGTATCAACGCAGATCTGTTTATGTTATGTATCTCGCATAGGCGCTCCGCGATATTCAGGTCCAAATCATATAAGCCCACGGATATCTGCGTCCGCCAGTTGTACTCGTTAGTGTCTGTAGACTCTTCAGGCGTCTCTTCAAGGTTACTCACTAAAATTCTCCTTCATATCAGAATCAGTTGGTTAGTATCGACTAAAACAGTCCTCCAGAAGACGTGAGGTCAATCTTGACGTGCTTGCAGAGGGCATCGGGGATGTTGTATCTTCCGCCACTTTTGAGTTGGACCATCGTTGGTGTGAGAGTCAACCAACCAGCTTCATCGACAACGCCGGAGACATTTATCCTGGCTAACCCACCGCCTTCAGCAAATTCCTCTATCAACTCTGGCCACAACTTTTTAACAACGGATCTTGGAACTCTCATGGTTATCCTCGTTCTTGCCTACCCACGTATTTATAAACCGTACATCGCCACATTTCGTACACTGTTCTCTAAAAGAATCACCTACATCCCGCCACGCGTGAAATAGCGACCTCCCTTCTGCCTTTCCGCTCATCTTGCGCTTATAACGTTGTAACCCGTTGCAAAACAACTGTATATAGTATTCCTCCTCCGTCAACTCCAATCCACGGTATTTATACATTTCTATTTCAACTCCATTCTGCAAGTTTCCCCATCTAAGGTTATTCTGAAAGAATCCATTACGTCCCGGCCAAGATAGGCAATATCCGACTCGCCAGCAAGTACACCAAAAATCGGTCGGACAGCCTCCCAGGGCTTGCCGTCTTTAAGTATGAGGATGTGTACCTTGCGAGGATACATCTTTTTGACCTTTTTTAACGGCGTTGAGATCATGAGTGGGAGCGGACGATGCTCTGGATGTAACTCTTTCAATATAGATTTGGGTATCCAAGTTATCGAAGCCCCGGAGTCAAGAAGCGCCTTGACTGGCTCGCTTTCTCCATTCATAGTCCTGACAACGATGTCTACATAGGGTCCAGGTCTATGCTTCCCTACAATCTTAGTATAAGCAACTTCGAGAACGCTATTCCGCATCGAAGACCTCATTCATTAGACTTTCCTTTCCTGAGCTTCTCCACAATCTTCTCATAGATAATGACAATAACCATGCCGAGGAAAAGACAAGCGACGGCTGTAATGAGCCAGGCGATTACTCCCCACAGATGCACCTCAAAAATACATTTCACCATTAGTACGAGAGCGCAGAATGCGGCTGTTGACGCATACCAGAGTATTTTATCTTCTACAGTCTTCATATCCAAATACGTTTTTATCATTTGAGATCCTTTGCTTTCTCTTTTTCCCGCTTCTTCTTGAGATCGTCCGTCATACTTTGATAGGTATCAAGCCGGCTCCGGAGACCCTTCTTTTCCTCTGTTTTCCCAGCATCCAGAGCCTTATCGAAGTTGGCGCAACAAACCTTTGGATCTGGATACTCCTTCGGAACTACTGACAGATTGGGCTTAAAGTAGACTTTGATTCCAGCTTGTCGTGATTGAATCAATACCGTTTCAACCCATTCCCATTTTGGCTGCTCTGGCGGTCTGCCCTGCACAGACTTTCCACCAATAATCACCCAGTCAACGTAGGACAGGCCATTTTCAAAAGCAAACCCGTTCTGCACTTTCTTCAGCTTCGTCTCTCTTAACAAGGTACCAACAGTCTTTCCAGTAATGAAGTTGAGCGGTTCTGCCATTGGTTCGAGACTCAGAAACTTAACAGAAGCTTCGATTTCGCTGAGAGCCTTGATTGCTGGAGCCACTCGCTTTTGAGTATCAACAGTGATGCCCAACCAAACGTTGCGCGGCCACTCAATAGTAGTGAGCCACTCAGGATCTTTAGTAATAAGAATGAAATTCCACGGTGGGATTTTCGGATTCTTTCGAGTCCTCTCCTTTTCGCAGCGCCGCAGAGTTTGGAGAAGCGTTGCCAAGTCTGACGCTTTAGCGTATGCTAAGTCTCCCATCGAAACCAGGAAGACGTTATGTATTCCCGGAAGGTCTTTGTCAAGCGTTGGGATATTTGTATTGAACGGTGCCAAAAGCCTGTCTTTATGGAAGGTCGGCTTGAAATCGTTGAACGCTTTTGGAAACCTGTTCGACATTTCCACAGCATAGCAATATTCACAGCGTTTAGGTTTTTCCTCAGTCCCGCCAGGTCCCCAGCATCCAGTCTGAGGGTTCCAAGTCCACTTAGCCCAATCAATTTTGTTGTTAGTCCTGTTGAATGTGAGCGTCAATCCAGCAGCGACTTTCGCTTTAAGCTCCTCATTAGCAGCGTTGAGCGATGTCTTTCCAGACTTGACAGCTTCCTTTAGACCCTCGTCACCGCTCTTCTTGACCCGCTTCATCTTAGCGACAGTCTCTTCAGCGACGTTGAAAGCCGCAGCAGCTTCTTTTCGCGGTCGGGTTCCCGTGTTTTTGGTCGGAATCAGACCAGAACTTTTCTGCTCCTGAAGGAGGGATTCATATTCGACAGCCAGTTCGGCGCGCTGAACAGTCGTGAGGTTTCTGCGTCCGACTTGATTCTGTACGATCCAGAGCATCGCTTCTCTGTTAAGCACAAAGGACATAGATACAGTCTCGAATGGTATGCTATGCTCCTGGCAAATTTCATACCTATGGTGGCCATCTATAATCCATTGCTTCCAGATAACTATCGGCTCCCGACATCCATTAGCAATGATGTTCTTCTCCAGAGCCTTCTTTTCTTTAGCAGACAGATCTGGCAGAAGGTCCCTGAAGGCCGGCATTATTTTCAACTTCGGTGTCTCTTGCATATATAACTCCCTAACAGCTTCCACAGCTTTCTCAAAATCCTGTTGAGGCATTCCCCCGGAGAAGAGCATCTTATCATCACTCTGGATGTAAGTAGCCTTCGGAAACTTACCCCTTTCATTACACCACTTTTGAATATCTTCCCAGAAACCAATCTCCATGAAAATCATTTCCCAGTGCATCCTCGCTCCTTCGACTCTTTCTGTTCAGCGATAGCTTCAAGAGTCATAAGCAACCTGATCCTCCATCCCTTCCGACTCCACCTCTCCAAAAACTTCATAATGCTGTCTTCCTTCGAGACGGTTGGATAACAGGTTGGATTTGCCACCGTCGATTTATCCATCCAGAGTCGCCTCCTCGATAAGGTTGGCAATAGCAACCAACACCTCGTCAATACGAGAATCAACACCTAACTTAACAAGCTCTTCCTTGAATTTCCAGAACGTTGCAAAACTGTTGAGGAAATTTAAGTTTAGATCCTTGAGAGCCTGGACCAGCCTATTAGGGCTGGATTCAGTTATACCGTGGCGCTTGCGTAGCCTTTCAGCAACAGTCTCTAAGCTGGCAAGCATGGACTGGGGCCCGTTTCGATCTGGAAAACTTTTAACAGCCCCGGTTATCGCCTGAACCATGAGTACGTCAGCATCCTGATTCATAATGCCTAACTCATTCTTAACTCTTTCTGGCGGTTTATACCCGGGCTCCCAGTATTTCTCGAAAGATTCCGGGATCTCGATACCGAATCTTTCAGGATCGTGTAGGTCCTTCAATTCATACCACCAGAGCTTGCCATAGTGCTTCTGTGAAGCTTTTGGCATCAGATGGAAAGGGATGTCAATATGTTTGTCCCATATCAATCCTGGGTAGAGATAGCGAGTTCCATAACAGCCGGCCTTTATCTCGATGACAGCCATCAGCATGAATGGCTTTTTAGAATCTAAATCAGCTATGACAATATCATCGACTTTCCATTCTCTAACATTTGCTTTATAATTCATCTTCATCTTCCTCGGTTTCCGCATCCACAATCCCCATAGGGGTTTCAGGAACGAAGACCCTGTTGCCATCCTTCGTGTAAACAGAATAGAGAGGCTCCCCAGCGAGGCTGTGCTTCTTAGCAACATGTACAACCTCCTGAATTACACCGTCGAGTTCTATGTGGGGATCTACACAAACCACATCCTCCAGGTTGACCTGAGTGTGTATTTCTCCTTGAAAAGTACAGATTCCCCATCCCTCATCAATCGCCTTGAGTTCGTTGTCAATCCACTCCTGATTCTTCTCGTTAAATGCGTCTATTCTTACTTCTAGCTCTGCCTGTAAAAATCCCAGAGTCTTCCTGTTCGCCAATATTCTATCAGTGATGCTTTTCATTTTTTGATATCCTCCAATGATACGTGCCGCCAAGTAATACCTCTTTTTATTCTGCCGATGGTTTGTTTGCAACCCCAAAGTGTTTGGCTATCTTCGTCTGCATAAGGCCATCTGATAACAGCCGCTTAATCTCCAAAACATCGGCAGTAGTGAGTTTGGATATCCTGATCCGTTCGCCCTTTGCTTGCCGATTCTTGCTCACCATATCCAGCGAATTCTCTGCCGGTGTTCCCATAACTAAATGAGCAGGATTGACGCACTTCCGATTATCGCATTTGTGAAGGACGTGTTTCCCCTTTGGTATATCTCCGTAACGCAGCGTCCATGAGTAGCGGTACGTCTTACACGTTTTTCCAGCCACCCCAATAAATCCATAGCCGTCTTTATCCACACACCCACCCCATTCCCAACAGGACAGAAGCTCATCGCCTTTGTCCACTCGCTCCCAGAACTTCCTTTCCCGCTCTTCGTCTGTGTATTTTAAACCGTGTATTTTAGCTTTCTTCAATGCACTACTCATAAGTCGAGACTCCCTCTCCAAACAGATCCCGATACTCATCAAACAGTTGTGATGGTTCCCAAATCCCTTTCGGCGACCAATGTTCGAGTATTGAGAATAAGTTCTCCTGAAGCCAAGAGCGAAAACATGGGTATCGCCATCTTTTGTAATGATTAGGACCATAGCAATAATTACCGCGATCCCACATCTCAACCAAAGTTTCCTCAGATCCAGTATAGAAATTCTTGAATGTATCGTTGATTCTCCAGCCATAATCATCCAGTTGGGATAAACCGCGACGGCGAATTTCACGAATCACATCCCCACGACTATATATTTCTCCATGTTCGCCAGGATGACACATGCGGATAAGAGCTAGAATCCGCTCAGGTGGTTCTTGGATTATCATCATTTGCCCGAAAAAGCTTAGTTGGTCCATTTTCTTTGATTTCCTCAAGACTCCTTGATGCAAAAACAGCCATGAGTCCCTTTTTCTCCCGGATCTCGAGACGTACTCCCGCATCATGTAGCGGATATGCAATATCGTCCAGGCTTCTAAGTGTTGCTCGCCATTCAGATACTTGCTTCAATCCTACCGTCAAATCCAAGTTCTTCATCTTGTTATACATATAAGAGTAAGAAACACCCATTGCCTTTGCGATATCTATAGGGCGCATCTTGCCATGATTTGCAAGCAGGAAAGTTAGCTGCTCGTCACCCCACGGTATAGACATCACTCTTACCGGTTTAAGTTCCAGTTTAGCCAGATGGTTCCTGATAACTTGCTCGCTCCGCTTCTTTGGGGAGATTGGAATCAAAGCCGCACGAATCTGACGAACAGTCATCGTTGGAGCGTTAGACCGTAAGAAATCATTCTCTTCATCTGTCCATTTGTTTTTTTTGTGATACGCCATACTAACTCTCCTCGTCGTATAAAAATGCAAACTTTGCCTGTTTGTCCAATCCCGACGCTTTTTCGTAGATAGACTTGAATTCTTCCAACTTCCCAGCTTCGAGGAATTCCCTGTCGGCGTAGAGTTTCTCGATAGGTTCGGATAGCTTTTCAGAGAGCAGCTCTAGTATTGGGTAGATCTCATCCCACCGAGTCCTGAACTGATTCGCATAGAGGAGATCCTTTTCCAACTTATCAATATTTGGGTCTGGGCTATATGTCTGGGCCATGACGCGCTTAACAGCGCCGGTGTTGTTCTCTACCACTGTGCGTATGTACTTGAAGATGGCTTTGGGGGTTGGGTGATCCATGACTTTCTTGCCTTTGTACTTCTTTCTAAGGCCCTCGCAAGCTGTTATCAATGGCTTTATATCTCCACCATATTCTTGAATTTCTTTCCGAACAACCATCTCTGCTGGTGTTTTTTTTATGTTGAAAGTCTCCGTAAGAGCATCCTGTACTTGCTTGATTTGCTCCATCTGTTTTTCCAGTTCTGTCTTCTCCCGTTCTGGATTGGAAGAATCATCCTGATCATCCTCCGACGCCGGCGGAGCAGAAGGCGTCCCATTTTCAATTAAGGGGGGTTTGGGGGGATCTGATCTTTCTTTTAAAACCTGATCAGAAGAAAGGTCTAAATCCTTATACCGCAAATCCTGTGCCAAGTTGGTTTTGGAGTCAGAATCAGTCCTCTGACCGATTTCTTGGGAAGCTCTGTCTAATTCGCTTCCTCTAGAGGTGACGTAGAGTAAGATGTAGTATGGGTCTGTGGAACCTTTCTTCTGACCGAAACTTATCCACCCTCTGACCGAAAACTTCCCTAGCAAGTAGGCAACTCGCTTTCTTGATATGCCCGTTTGTATGGATAAAAGCCTTGAATGCGTTTTTATTTTTAATGTCCTTTCCAACATCTCTGATTCCTCTATCATGAATGCAAGTAACGCAAATCCGTCGAACTTAATCTTGCCTGATTTCAACAGTTCTCCGATTGATGGATAATCAGACATACTGATCCTCCGTGGGTGTTTCGTGCCTTTTTCCAATCATTATATTTATCATGAGTTCCCAAGCGGAAAGGCTGAACGGTGCCCTGGGAACGCCAACACCGCCCATCCGATCCTACGGATTGGTAGAGCCTTGCCCTGGTCAAACAAGCTCATCCAATCCTATGGATTAGTGAACGATTTCAGGAGGAAAATCGTTCCCAATCCTATTGAGTCTCCTTGGGTGAAGAACTCAAAAAATCTAGCTGACACTTTAAGTATACTCAGAAATATATGAAAGTCAAGGCGTTCTGCTGAAAAGTGGCGGCGAAGTCGGTTTTTTATGGGGGGGAGGTAAAAAAAAACGACGACAAAAGAGCAGTGACTGATCCTTCGTCGTCGTCAGAGTGTAAGATGTGTATCTTAATCATACCTGGAAAAGATCGCTTTGTCAAGGCGTCGCTAAAGAAAATACTTGACTATCTTTCTTTCTTTCGCTACTCTTTAAGCATGGAAGTCGCAACTGATCTCGAATTTGGTACTACAGAACCATCCTTAGACATCATGATTGACCGGGAGAAATGGAGTAATGTCACTGGCTTCAAGGGGCATGAGGGCCAGCAACTCCTTCTCGATCTTGACGATGAGGATATTTACCGATTCTTTGTCTGGATCTGCGGTCGGCGGTGGGGAAAGAGTCTTCTCGCAGCGCAATGGGCAGAGCCGAAGATTTTGATACCTGGATCTCGAGGATGGGTTGTCTCGAAGACTTATGACCTCTCAAGGAAGGTGATCCGGATTATCGTCGATGACATTGTTCATAAATTCATGAAACCCGGCGGAATGGAACTCGATACCTACCAGAAGGGTGGACCAATACTCCTGGAGTTTCCGTGGGGAGCTACCGTTGAGGGCAAATCCGCTGAGAACCCAGAATCCTTGATGGGAGAAGAACTCGACTGGGTTGTCTTCGATGAGTTTGCTTCCTGTAAACTCTCTGCCTGGGACTTCTTTCTCCGACCAACGCTTTCGAGCAGGATGGGGAAGGCACTCTTTATCTCCACTCCGAAGGGGTATAATTGGGCGTATGACCTTTACAAGAAGGGCAAAGATTCTGATAGCCCTCTATGGTTTTCGCATCAAGCGCCATCGTGGGGGAATCCCTATCTTTCAACAGAAGACGTCGATGAGGCTAGAAACAGTCAAACTCACGCTGCATTCATGCAAGAGTATGGCGCTCAGTTCACAATCTACACAGGACAGGTTTACAAAGCTTTCGAGGAGGATGTCCACATAATCCCAGAAGCTGACTTTATTCTCGATCAAGATTGGGATATCTTTCGCTCTATCGACTTTGGCTATGAAAATCCCTTCGTCTGTCTCTATATCGCTGTCGATGCAGACGACCGAGTAATCATCTATGACGAATATGTCGAGCGGCATCGGACTAATGAGCAACATGCTATATTCCTCAACCAGGATGAGAGGAGTGAGCGGTACGAATACACTACTTGTGATCCTTCGGGCGCTTCAGCTAGAGCAACCCTCCTTGAGAATGGCATCGTAACTCTCGGTGTTAGATCTATGGTACTTCCCGGTATCGAGAGTATTAGGGAATGCCTCGCAATCCGTAAGGATGACACGCCGGGACTCTACGTTACGAGCAACTGCGTTCATACGATCAAAGAATTCAACCTCTACGCCTACCCAGAGACAGGGTTGATGACAGAGCTTCCTCGTAAAGAACACGATCATTGCATGGATGCTCTACGCTATTTTGTGGTCAATTGGAGGCGTGGTTATATTCGACAATACAGCGGTCGCTTTAGCTGAATAATGCTGGCTAGTTGTGGAAGTCATGAGCCACGACGAAAAGCGATTTTCTCGAATCGCCTGCCAGTTTCAATATCGAGAACAACTACGAGAGGTTGAAAAATGGCAAGAAGAATTATTGAAAGGATTTGTGAGAGTTGTGGCGAGCCATATAGAAGGCAAGGGCAGAGGTTTTGCAGCAATTTATGTGCTGGTGTTGCTATATCTTGTGATATTCCTGAAGAGAGGCTTGTTGATATGTATATAATTCAGCAATTAACGCCTACAAAAATCGCAGAGATTCTGGGTGTAGCAGCGAGTACTGTAATGTCTCGCTTGAAGCGCTATGGCATTTCGAAACGCACTGCCAGCGAAGCCGCAATTTTGAGAAGCGGTAAGAATGGCAGGCTGCGGAAGGCCGACGGGTATGTTTATCTATTAAAGCCAGGGTATTACCGTACTAACATAGACGGGTACATCCAGGAGCATATATATGTCTGGGAACAACACCACAATAAACAGCTTCCCGTTGGCTGGATCATTCATCATCTTAATGGCATCAGGGATGATAATCGTATCGAGAACCTGAAAGGGATGCAACGTAAGAAACACCACGCTTTTTTATATACCCAGGCGCTTCAGGAGCGTATACGAGAGTTGGAAAAGGCTTTGGAGCAATGGTCTCCAATAGCGTTATCTAGCATTGGGGATTAACATGGGACTCATTCACGACAGTTTTATAGCGTGGTTACACCACCAGAGGCACCATGAGCGTCTTAACAACTACAATGTCTATGACAGCTACTATAACGGCGACCACGAGGTTAAGATTCCCGCCAAAGTTAAGGCTGCACTGGAGTCTGAACTCGGAACGGTAATGAACTACACTCGTATAGTGGTTGATGCCTCGGTGGATTATATCGCTGGCGGTGAAGTTGGTCTCGAAGCTGAAGACAATTCAGCGGCAGAAGCTTTCCTTATTGACATCTATGGGGAGAATGACCTCTTCACAGTAGAAATGCTCAAAACAATAACAGTTATGGGCAAGAAGGGCGATGTCTTCCTTAAACTCTATATAGAGGACTCTCAAATTAAAGTCTCTGTCCTCAGGCCGGACATCTGCTTTCCGAGGTATCGGACTGATGATTATCGAGAACTTCTCTACTGTGCTGTGCAATGGTTCGAGGAAAGGGATTATTTCAGGGAAAATGAGGGCTTCTGGCCTGAGATTCCTGACGGCGGACAGTGGCGCGCTCAAGTCTTCAGACGTGAGGTTGTGGATTATTACGTGCTTGAAGGCGATAGGGACGACGAGAAAACTCAGTGGGAACTGATCCATAGCGAGAAGAATATCCTCGGATTCATCCCGATAATTCATATCAAGAATACTATCGACGACCTCGAATTCGGGACCTCAGACATTCAGATAATGTCGGATCTCCAGGACGCCCTCAATAAAACCGTCACAGACATGCTTCTAACGATGGACAATCAAGCCTTCCAGAGGCTATGGATCTTTGGTGCCCAGACGCCGAAAGGCGAAGAAGTTTCCCAGGAGCCGGGGATTATTACGGAAGTTCCTACCGCTGAGGGGCATCTCGACCTCGTTCCGCCAGCTTCCATAGAGCCATTCATTTCAGCGATGCGCGACATTGTTGACCATATTTGCACAATTAGTCAAATATCGAAAATAGCAATTATGAAACCTGAGTCGGCGTTTCCTGAGTCTGGATTCGCACTCAGGATGCACTTCATACCCCAGGAGCGGAAGGCGGGAAAGAAAATTGCCGTCCTTCAAGCTCAATTCCAAAAACTTAATCACATGATTTTCAAGGCGGCTGCTTTCTTAGGACTCGGAGATTATGTGGGGACGAAAACCAAGCTGACCTTTAGTGGTGGACTTCCTACTGACGAGCAGATGGAGATGCAGATTGACGAAATGGAAATCAGAACCAAAATACGCTCCCGAAGGAGCATAATGCAGAAAAGAGGTGTTGAAAACGTTGACAAGGAAATGAAGTTAATCGAGCAAGAGGAAGACGACTTCATTAAGAAAGCTTTCAATCTGGAGATCGAAAAGGCTGAGGCTCTTGCTTCTATAGAGGAGAATCATCTTGACGAAATGGAAATCAGAAACAAAATACGCTCCCGAAGGAGCATGATGCAGAAAAGAGGTGTTGAAAACGTTGACAAGGAAATGGAGCTAGTCGAGCAAGAGGAGGACGACCTCATTAAGAAAGCTTTCGATCTGGAGGTCGAAAAGGCTGAGGCTCTTGCTTCTATAGATGAGAAGCATAGGCCGCCACCAATTACGCGCTAGATGCGCAAGGAGACTGGCAGATGCCACTAACAGAGTTACTAGAACTTCTCGGTATTGCCCTGATTTCTGAAATTGACAAGGACGTTGACCTCGATAAGGACAAGGACCTTGATAAGGACAAGGATCTCGATAAGGACGCTGATCTCGATAAGGACGTTGACCTCGATAAGGACGTTGACCTCGATAAGGACGTTGACGACAAAAAGGTTCCTATCGCTGACCTCCGGAAGATTCGCGCCGAGGCTGCCAAGTATCGGAAAGCGACAGTCGCTGTTCAAGCTGAACTCGACAAGGTGAATGCTGCTGCTTTGAAGAGGGAAGAAGAGGCTGACCTCGCCAAACTGGAAGGACTTGAAAAGGAGACTGCGAGAAACGATCTGCTTCAGAAGAAACTCGACGCGGCTGAACTCTCTTCTGCCGCGGCTGATGAGAGGTCTATTGCTGTCCAAAAGCGGTCAGCCTTATTCGAGTCTGCTGCTGTTGCTGGATTTATCAAGCCGCGGGATGCTTATAAGCTGATCGACCTTGCTATGATTGAGATGGTTGACGGAGTGATCGACACGGAAGCTGTTGACGACTTGGTTGACGAGTTAGCCAAAGGGAGTCCTTATCTCCTTCTTGATGACGATGGCGGACACGACGACTTTGGCGGCCCGACTAATCCGAAGAATGATGGTAGGGGGCCAGGTCCGAGGCTTACCAAGGATTCTGAGATCAAGAAGCTGAAAGCGGAACTCGATAAGGGGGTACTATCAGGCACTCTATCGGGAAACGCTCTTCTCGAAATGAGGCATCGAATTATCGATGCTCAACGTGGGGATCAGGTTCAGAAGGAGAGGGATGGGAAACCGAGAGGTAGAGACGAAGACAGGATAAGACGCCGGACACGACGAGGAGATTAAAACTATGTTTGGCATAGATGTATTGGGCCCTCTCGCGATGGCCCTAATGTCAATAGTTGACGACCTAATGCAGAGTTACGACATGGCCACCGTCAATGAGGAATTCGTAGCTGATGGTGTCCACACAATATCACCGACTGAAACACCTGTGCAGATTTTCCTACCGAAGATGCAAGTCGGGTCTGTAGATCCGAAGTGGATAGAGCAGGAGTTGACTGCTAAGACTTGTACTATCGGCTCTACTTACGCAGCCAGTGATGCAACAATGACCTTGGGATCTGGTGACGCTACAAACCTCTTCCCTCCAGACTCTACCTATAACGTTCAGATCCTGGTTGGTCAAGAAGTCTTACTAGCCACAGCGAAGGGCGGATCTGCTGCGAAGATTGCAGTCACTCACTCCTACGGATCAACCACAGCAGCGGGGCACGCTTCCGGGGCAAAAGTCACCATCCTTTCAGACGCGGACACGGAAGGACAGGATGCGAAGAAGGCTGCCACTCCAACCAGGGAGAAGCCCCTCAATTACCTCCAGACTTTCAGTCATGTGATTGAGACGTCTCGTGTTCAGGAGCGGGTTAATAAGCTTGGTGGGATTGTTAGTGAACAGAATCTTAACCGCGAAATTGCGGAGAAGAAAGTCGCCTTAGATCTCGAGGCTCAACTCCTCCACGGTGTCCTTTCGGATACCAACTCTGGCGCTGGCTCTGCAAGTATGCCTCGATTCATGAAGGGCATACTTGGTTTTCTCCTGGCAACGGCTGTCTCCGACTCCGGGTCGATCGATACGGATGCTATCGAGGCTGATATTCAGACCATCTGGGATGAAGGCGGTAATCCAAGAGCTATAATCTGCGGCGGAACAATGGCTCAGAACATAGCGAACCTCTACGCTGATCGAATCAGGACTGACGTCCAGACGGCTGTCGGCGGTGTCGCTATCACCTCTATTATCAATCCGTTGGGTGATGGTCCTATCGCAATTATCCCGCACAGGTTGATGCCTTCTGGCACTTACTACATGCTGGATACCGCGAGAATCGCCCTCGGATTCCTCGATGCCTTTTTCCTCGAGACTGTAGAGTCAGAAGCAGATGGAGACAAAGAGCGTGTTGTTGGTGACTATACGTTGCTCTTCCAGAACGTGAAGGCTCACATAATGAGGTACGGCTTCTCCTAGAGGCTAAGTGTCCATGAACGTTGGCGGCTGAAAACAGCCGCCAACTTGGTAACTTTAAGGTTACTAGATACGGAGGTGAATCATGGCTCGGACACTAAACCAGATCATCGAAGATACCTACGTTGGACTTGGTGCCGACAAGGGGAAGCTTGGTGAGTGGCTTACGCGGATGTACGATAGATCGCGTGACCGGTTGCTGGGAAATCCGACGCTGGGAATTGACTCAAATAAGGACGTGAAAAACACCACGGCGTATGATTACATGCTTGCAGACAGAATCTACACGGATGCTATCAATGGCAACTGTGATACCGGGACTACTGCCACATTTCCGCAGGGGACGTGGGGGATCTTTAAGGTTTCTGTCGATACGTCTGGAAGTCTGACAGCTACGTGGGCCACCAACAGTTCAGCGGGTTACACTACTGAAGCTCTGGCGATTGCGGCGATGCCTAATACACCATCTGGGGAACTTTGTATCGGCTACGTGACTGTTCAGGCTCATGCTTCAGGGCAGTTCCTCGCAGGAACGGATGCACTACAAGGTGGGTCTGGCGGCGATCCTTCCCAGGACACAAACTATTACAACGCTCTAGACCCAAATGTAGCACCTGCTGATCCAGATGCTTCGACGTAAATAAACTTAGCAACGAGGAGGTTATAATGCCTACCCCAAAAGCACGATACGATCCAACAAAACCAATCCCCGCAGACTCGAAGTTCAACCCATATATGCCAGAACCGATTGCTATGGAGTTGCTTGAGCCTGTGTTCAGGAATAAGCGGGAAGAGAGACTAGCGGCAGAGAAGCCCGATGTGCTTGAGCATTGCCAACGGGCGGCTTATGGGATTTGGAGAAACGGCGGCGCTAAGAATCAGAAAGAACTTGATAAGCTGATAGCATCCGGCTGGGAACGGCCGGAGAGAGATGTTGAGGACGAGGCACTGCCTGTTGCGGACGAAACGGAAGGAGTTGAGGGTTAATGAATATTGCTGAGAGACTCAACGCTTTAACTCCCGGTGCCCGCGGTGCTCGACTGGGCGACCATCTAACATTCGCGGAATCCGGTGGTGGCCTGATCGGGATTGCTGGGAGAAGGCTTTTTGTTAATTCCGTGACTGGAAACGACAATACCCAAGATGGGCTGTCAATCTATGAGCCAAAGAAGACCATCCAGGCGGCTGTAGACCTCGCTCAGGACTACTCCACAATCTTCATAGATGGGCGCTTTGATGAGGATGTTGTAGGCCCAGCATGGGCTAGTGGCGCTGGGGCAGAGAATGTCACGATTCGCGGTATGAGCGGCGGATCTGGTTGGTACCCCAACGCCCCTGAGTGGCGCTCTTCCAATAACACTACTGGAATCCCATTGATCCTCCGCTCTGTTGGCTGGAGTATCGAGGGGATTAAGTTCAGAGTGCCGACGACTAACGTGGCTGTGAAGCTGCGCTATCGCGTGAATGACAGTGATGTCTACGACGCGGTCAGCCCGAACCTCGCTGCATGTTGCAGGATCAAAAAATGCTGGTTCTACGGCGGCGGCACAGGATTGACAGGGATCAACCTTCTCGGAGCGCCATACTGCACATTGATCGAGGGTAACTACTTCGAGTTGATCGTCAACGCGAGTGGTGGAAAGTGTATCACATGCACTGAGTCGAGTATGGCATCTCCATTCAGGACGTTTATCATCGGTAACATTTTCAACGAGGTTGAGGGGATGATCGACTTCAATGCTAAGGGAACAAATGCCTCCATCATCGCTGGCAATATACTCCAGGGTACAGCGCATGGTGGGTATAGTGGTCACTGGAAATGCAGCCTTGGACCTGGAAATGATAACACAGTCGTTGGGAACTACTTCGGTGGCGACTTCTCACTCACCGGTGGCTATAAAGCTGGATCTGGTGATATGTGGATTGGTGGAAACTGGGCTGAGGACATTGCTGAGACTGAAGTAGACACGACTACCGGTCTCGTTATCGCGGTTCCAACTTAGAGTCTAATCTCAAAGGAGAAGTTGTTATGTTAGGAAGACGCCGGGTTCCTGTTAAGTTTCAGATATTCAAGTCAGTTTATGGGATTGCCAGGAGTCGGTATAACAATCCCGAAAACATTCTCGAAACGAGAGAGAATGCGGAGATAGCTCGTCTACGCCGACTTTCTGACAATCACGTTCTGGAGATCACCGAGCCTATCGAGCCTATCGAGGAGGTTCCTTTCGAACCTGAGATCCTCGAGGATCTGCCGTGGCAGGAGATGAGGAAGCGGGTTCTGGACCTTGGTCACAATGTTATGGCCATCACGAAAGAGGAATGTCTGTTGATTCTACACACTCATCAGGCAACGACGCCGGAGGAATGTAATGAAGAAGATATTGGTAACGAGCCACGAACGGTCGGGAACGTCCTTGTTGATTAACACCATTGGGGGGAACTTTCCTGATTATCACCCTGAATCTCATGGAGAACAGTGTCTTCGTGTTGACGTCGATACTCCTGGGTACAACTATGCCGACCCGGAGGAGATGCGGAAATTCCTGTTCGATCCGCGCTTTGTAGGGACTAGCCCTGATGGTAGGAAGCTCGTCATTAGAAATCAGTTCAAGTCGCATCATACTTACCATTTCTTCGCTCCACTCTGGGAAGAAGTGCTTGAAGAGTACAAAGTCTTCTACATCTATAGGGACGGCCGGGATGTGCTGGCTTCCTTCTGGCGGCACGTTCGGAAGCAGGGCTTCCTCTGGGGACCTATGGCTTTCAACGTTTCAGACTTTATGAAGGAGACTCCTGTCGGCGCAGCGTGTCGCTATCAAGGTCCGAATCCGCCTGAGAATATGGTTGAGCGGTGGAACGATCACATCCTCTCCTGGATGGAGCCGCTTCATGATGGTATTCTCTATATCAAGTATGAGGATATGCTTGATAAGCATGAGGTTGTTGTTGAGGGGATTGCTGATTTCCTCGGCATGGATATGCCTGAAGTAGTTGTCAAGCCGAAGCTCGGTGGTGTTCATCCCTGGCGTGGAATATCGGGCAATTGGAAAGAGTTCTTCGATGAGTACGATGAGATGTTCTTCAAGAATTGTGCTTGTCCGGCGATGAAAGTTATAGATGGGGGGCTTGTATTGTGAATGCGTATGAACCTCAACCTCTAGACCTCTATCCAATCTCTGAGCGTAAGGATAAGGTTTCCATCGGAGACTTTGGGACGCCAGAGGCTTCCTTCCCTGAATGCCTTCCAAACATCCTCGCTGGGAAAGACTTCTGGAAGCTCGTGAAGACGATGAGGGCAGCCATCCAGGATAACGAGGATATAGTCTTCTTCCTCGGTGGGCACGTAGTTAAATGTGGATGCTCCCCATTCATCATAGAGATGATACGGAGAAATGCTCTCTCTCTCGTTGCTGTGAATGGTGGAGTTATGATCCACGACTACGAGTTGGCCATGTTTGGCTCTACTTCAGAATCTGTTGAGGAGAACCTTCCGGTAGGAAAGTTCGGTATGTGGTCTGAATCATACCAGATTCTCGACATTCCAAATCTTGAGTTACGGAGTCCTCTTGGTGCCTGTGTGGGGAGGCATCTCTTGGGTAAAGCCGCGGCTCCCAACGCTCTCTCCAGCATACTAGCGGAAGCCTTTAGGAACCACGTCCAGGTAACGGTCCACACGGCTATCGGTGGCGATTTTATTCATGACCCCGATAGAAATCTGATGCCACTCGTGAAAAGTCTCATAACGGATCTCGAGATTTTCGATAGCTGTATCAGCAACCTCTCGAAACATGCTGTCGTTATCAACTTTGGAAGCGCAGTCATCCTTCCTGAGACTTGGTTGAAAGCTCTCTCAAGAGCCATCAACAGAGGGAAGGATTTCTCCGGCATAACGTGTGCCAATTTCGACATGATTCCTAAGTATCGACAGATGGAGCAGATGATCAAGCGTCCGAAACTCCTCGGAGCGAGGGCGTACTCCTTCACAGGGCACCACGAGATTATGATTCCATTACTTGTAAAGGCGGTGTTAGATAATGGGTAATATGATGATAACCCACGCTGGCGCTCTTGGAGATTGTATCTGGGAAATCCCTGCACTCAATGTCCTCCAGGAGTATTTCGATAAGATCTATCAGTGTGGTCAGATCTACGGCAAGTTAGCTCTCGAAGGTACTGGGTTGATCGACCAGTTCATCGTGAAGCCGAAGGAATTCAAGGAATGGGAAGAAGATTATCAGCGTGAGTGGCTTGAATTCCAGTCACAGGAGATGGAATGGGATGTTTGTGTAAACCTTCATAAAGTCGTTGCGGGGAAGTATATGTTTCATTCGACAGATCCGCAATTCGAGAAGCCGATTGAGTGGAAGCAGAAGCTCAATGAAGGTGTTTCATACTTCGATGCCATGACTTTGAGATTCCAGGAGCAACTTGACATCGACCTCTCTGAAGCTATTGGTAAGCGCCCAATTACGAAGCATACTGAGGAAGAAGAAGCGCTTCTCAAAGGCTTCCGATGGCTTCACGAAATACCAGAGGACGCCTTTCTTCTCGGATGGCAGTTTACAGGAAGCTCCCGTTGTAAGTGGTACCCATTCTTTCAACAAGTGATCCAAATGAATATCATGCAGAAATACCCAAAAGTCTATTTGATTGGGCTTGGAGATCTCGATGGTTTGATTGTCTGGGGAAGTGAGTACCATCACGGAAGATTCATTAACCTCAAAAAGACTCTAACCTTCAGGCAGGCGTATGTCTTTACAAGTATGCTGGATCTGCTCGTGAGTCCCGAGACTGGAATTTATAACGCAGCTCAGGCTTATGCCGGTGTTTCGAAGATTCTTCTCGCAACTCATACGACTGGGAAGCATATCACTATTGGTGATGAGTCTGTAATCCTGGCGGCTGAGTGCGATTGCGGACCTTGTTACGATCTACTCCACGGCTGTAAGATCGACCCTGAATCGAACGCTCCTTATTGCATATCGAGTATAAAACCTCCGCGTTTGATTGCTGCGATTGAGGAGGTTATCGAGCGGAAGAGCAGGATGGATAGCTTACAGATCAAGGGGATCATGACTGTTGACGAAGTTAGACAGGCGCTCAAATGACGAACTACGGGCCCTAAAGGTCCAAGGAGGTGCGTAAGATGCCTTTTCGTGACACACAAACATCTCTCCTAACATTGCAGGAGATAGCCAGCGGCGGAGTGGTTGTGGGGACGCCGCGACCCATAAAAATAACAGTAACTGACGGTAAAATTTCACTCCGTATTGGCAGACGTTCTGCGACTGCCTTTACTGCTGCTGTTAATTTCAGGATCGAAACCTCGCCAGACGTTTCAGGGAACAGGTGGAATCCTGATCATATACATGCAACACAACTGGGAAGTTCCGTAGCTGACCAGGTTGTGAACGGTACTGTTGCCGCAGGAGCTACAGTAATAACCATGGCATCAACCACGGGGTTTATAGCCGGGGACGACATCTTTTGCGAACACACTACACCAGGGAACAGTGAGTGGGCACGTGTAAAGTCCATTTCGGCGGACGTGTCGGTAACTATCGAAGAGGCGCTGGCTAAGGCCCAGACGGGATCTACTATTTACGATCAGGCGGAAATCCCAGCTCCTATACACATAAACCTTCGCGGGGTCCGCAGGATACGCGTTGTAGCCGATGGCAGCGGCGGCGGTCAGCCGTTTGCAGTAGAGGCGATAATGCTAGAATGGGGTGGATAATGGCGAGAAATCATTTATTGGAACAAACAACTATTGACCACAACAGGCTTATCACGCATCGCGTGCCTCCAAGAGGACAAAACCAGGCGGATGTGTCATGGGTTGACCTGCTAAAGTATGCAGGGATTAGTGGGCGGACGGAACTGAAACAGTCCACGAAAACCGTGAGCGTTGTCAACGTTCTGGATGAAAACGATAATCCTATACCGCTTCTGGACGAGAACGAAGATCCCATCCTGGATGATGACGACAATCCTGTGTACCAAACAACCGAGCATGTGGATGAAGTCGTTGAGCTGGGGCAAATGAGCGATGAGGAAAGAGCGCGAATAGTGTCTGGCGAGATAATCGAAGTCTCTGGCATTGTCAAGGTTGATCACGACTCCAGAGCGTCGTCGATAATTACGTTGTCAAGACGGATGTACGCCGACTGGGAAGCCAGGTTTTTTGAGCGGTACCAACATTGCGGACTAAACCAGGGGTGACACATGAGAACTCATAGACCTGTGCTATTGCCAGGCCAGCGGCCGATCTTTGGCGGCGACAAGATGCTCGTGGGGCTGGAGTGCTGGCTCCCTGCAAACGAAAAGGCAGGGAGCAGGCTCAGTAACATGATTGACTCCCTCAATCTGGGGTTGATGACTGGCGGCTCCTGGGTGGGAAATGGTGTTCAGCTTGACGGCACTGACGATCTTGTTACTCTAAACAGGCTGAGGCAGATAACTGGCGATTGGACTGTTATGTTCATCGCGCGTCCTGATGACATATCTGGTGTGAAACCGTGGATAGATCAGGGGAATATACTGGTTAAGCAGTCAGGCGCTAATATTATTTATGGCGCTACAGACACGTTCTATACCGACTACACAGGCACCCTCTCGGCGGCGCTGGCTGCTGGAAAGCCTATCAACGTGGCGGTCAAGCGCTCTGGAACGACCGTTACTATATACACCAACGGCGCCAAGCAAAGCAGTTTCGCTGTATCTGGAACGCCGTTGACCGCACTTCCCAGTCTTATCATAGGCGCGGCCGCACGGGCGTCCTTCGTGTTCCCAGCACTACCAACGCTCACTACCCAGAACGGACTTGTGATAAACGCCTGCGATATTGTTGAATACGACAAAGGCAGCGGATCTCTCAATTCCGTCACGGTGACAGAGAACTGGAATTCTGAACAGTGGACGGCTCGCATACGCACGTCGCTGTCATTTGTACCTGGCGACGGACTTACTCACCAGTTCCTTGACAACCAGGGAACCAGCGCAACGAATAACCGCGTTCAGATATATATCGACACGGCTGGCTTGCTAACCTTCGTCGTCCACGACACAGACAGCACGCAGCATCTTGTCACTTATGACGTGTCTGGCTGGACTGCGGGTGTGGAACATCAGATCGTCGCTGTGATAGACTTCAAGAACAATGCCATGCTGTTGTATACTGACGGCACTGTTCGGGATAACACACCGACTGCGGCGCTTTCTTCGGATTCTATCGACGCGATAGGGGCTACTACGCACATAGGTAGCAACGCATCAGACGCCAACCAGCTTAACGGCAGCATGACGATACAGCTATTCAACCGCGCATGGGCTTCTACTGACGTGGATGCTGACGATCCCGGTGTGGACTTCGTTGTCGATCCTTATACTAACCTGATGGCAAATTACACTAATAGCGTCACGACAATTTCATATCATCCATCTGGCAAGTCGGTATCCGCCATAGTCGCCAACGCTAACGACGCCACGCTAACGACAGCCGCCGGTGTTGACACTGCGATATTTGACGGGGAACAGGTAATTGTCGAGGATGCAACAGGCTTTAGCAAACCAGCTTTTGCCGATGGCGATGCTGCGTCAAGCACGGAGATCTTGGTGGATGACGGTGCTGGTGGCGCGGTGGCGGATATTGAGAAGGTTGGGGTTAGTGTTGATTTTGCGGGAACGCATGGTGCTAATGGCGGCAATATTCACAATGTAGCGGCTAATGATTTTAGTATCAGCGTAGTTATAAGAACAACAGCAACGGGGTCACGCGTTATTCTTGACAAAGGCTATCCGACGGATGCTGGCGTAAATAGATACGTTCTTTATGTAGTAAATGGCTCGCTAACATTGGGAATTGGCCTCTCTGACTTCGCTGCTTTTACATCAGACAGTTCTGATTATAACGATGGCAGGTATCATCACGTTGCCGTTACGGCGGATAGAGATGGTAATGTCATTTTCTATAAAGATGGAGTAGCTGACGGAACAGACGATATATCCGGCAAGGCGGGTGACCTGACTGATACTGGCGACTTTAATATAGGCGTAAAGTCGCCTTCGGAGTCTGGTCTCCTTAATTTCAATGGAGATATTGTAGACGTTAAGATACTTACCAACGGCTTATGGTCACCAGCCCAAATACTCTACCAAGCTACGCACCCGAAAGACGTATCTGCAAGCGCAGGAACTATCACGGATAACTGGCTGCTTGACGAGGGTACAGGGACGACGCTAAACGGCAAGGTGAACAATCTAACGCTATCCAACGCTGCGGCGTGGACTCTGAAAGCGCACTTGACTCGCAACCTTCTCATTGACATAGAGCATGGTGGTATTGGCGGCTTGACTATCGTAGGGACGCCTACGCTGGTTGACAAGGAAAGCGATACCGACTCTGACAGCTTGAGCTTGCACGTAGTAGCGGCTGCTGATAATGACGGTGTGTCCCAGACCATAGCCGCATCCAATGGTGATAAGTTCTACCTCAGCCAGAGGCACAGGGTTAGCAACGGTAGTTTCGAGGTAAACGTTATCAATGGCGGTGGTGGTATCGAGACGGGGATTGCAGATGCCGCATGGACTGAGTTGGAGTTGATAATTGCGGCTACGGGGACATTGACATTCCAATGGTTAGGGGAAGCGGCTGCTGACGACTTCAATATATCTAAGGCCACGATCATCAAGTGTGTGGCTGGCAACGCATTGGTGGCTGATCTGTATTACACGCTGGTGAACGTAGACGGTGGGGCTGTAGGTGCTGCATGGTCTGGATTGGGCGCAGATGCGCCAGAGACGGACGCTGCTGACCTGTATGTACGTAACGATACCCGCGTTGCTAATACGGCTAACAGGGTGCGGGACTTTGCCAATGCGCACATAGAAGACATAGCTATCTGGAGTCGTGCATTAAGCGATGAAGAGATACAGCAATATTCAGGATCGGAGGTGGGATAAGTGGCACGAAGCAGCATGGGCTACTTGATAACCCTTCTCAGAACGAAGGTTAATGACGGTGCGAGTACTGTCTGGACTGATGAGGAGCTTCAGCAATACCTCGACATGCACACTGTACCAATCAGGAGGTTGAAACTTCTAAAAGACGCCGATGAGAAGATTTACCTCTCTAAACTCGGACTTTTGGAGGGTACTTATAATCTCGATACTGACTCAAGCGCATCCTGGGATGATGACTCAACGATTATCCAGATTCTCGATAGTACAGGTTCTGGAGCCACCTCCGTTACTCCCGATGAATGGAATCTCACTATTGGGAGGTTCGTCTGGGATACCAGTCAGAATAATACTTACTACCTCGATGCTACCCATTACAATATCGAGGGGGCTGTTGCTGAGTGTCTAGAACAACTCGCTATGGATCCTGTTAAGGCCCAGATGTGGACTAGAGGTGGAGTCACTTATCGCCATTACGACCTTCTGCAGATGGCGAGATACCATAGGTCGCTTGCTGGAGCTAGAGCTACAACCCTCAAGAGGACATATCGGACGGAGAGTTAATCATGTCACTCAATGCTAGAAATCGTGTCCCAGCAATCGACGTACTCCAGATTGATTATGAGTACGTGAAAATCTCTTATTACGCTGAAGGGGCTGTCAATGATCTCGGCGAGCCATCCAGGACGCTTACTGAGAGGAATACCAATGTGAGGTGTAGTCTCGACCAACTACTCAGCACACCGTCATATATCAATCAAGCGGGAACCCGTTCGATTATTCAGCAAGGTATTGTTGAGAATGCGTCTTTCATACTCACGCTCTTGGCCAGTGCGGACATTCAGGGTGGCGACCTCGTTGAAGATTTCGATGGCGACACTTACGATGTCATTCATGTAGTGGACTGGCATACGCATATCGAAGCCTTTCTTCGGAAGGTAACTTGATGAAAACTCTCCTTAAAGCCGTTCGAAACACTCTCATCGGCGATGCAACACTGGTAAACCTCGTGGGGTCGGCGAGCGATATACGCTCCTCCTTCGCTGCGACTATTGCTGATTATCCCATCGTTGGGCTGAGTGTTTCAGCCGGGACGAGTGTCGTCGAGGGAAGTGACACTACGTCATGTATACTCCACGTTGGCATAAGGAGCGATGCTGATAAGGCGGATGTCCACGACATCTATGCCAGGATAAAGACGCTTCTCCATGATCAGGAAGCTTCTGTCTCCGATGCCGCTGTTACTATCCATTTGTTGCTCGAATCGAATGTTGATGACTCTCAACGTGATATGGGTAACGATGTGTGGCTTTTGAGGGCAGAGTTTGTTGTACTCTTTTCCGCCAGTGGACTTATCGTCACCACAGCTACTGACGGCCAAATATATGCTCACGAGACTGATGTCTCTGTAGACCCAGACAAGCTGATTGCAACTTTCAGTGGGCGAATCTCTCTCGATATTACTTTCGAGAGCAAGTCCCGAGCTCAAGGCGAAAGATTCGATAAGTCTGTCTACTACAATTCAGGGACGGCCCTCATCACTATCGAATCTGTTAGATTCAAGCCCTCGACTTACGATCTACTCTGGAGCGTCACGACTAATGAGTCAGATACTCTCGCTGATGACTCTACAGCGGCGACTTCTTATACTGTTGGCCAATCTACAGTACCGTCCTATCTCCAATTCCTATTCCGCTGTACGCAGACTGGGATAGCGAAGGCTTTAGAGATCGAGGCTGGGAGGGCTATTTGTCCTGAGTTGATCGTCCCATTCTCGAAGCGTGATCTGGCTGTCCACGGAGTTCAATTCCTCTGCCTCGGCGATTCGAGTGATAATATCGTGAAGGTTGTTTCAGAGAATTGATAGAAAACAGGCTTCGCCGCCATAACTCGTCGCTGGCTCCACCCGGATCCTCCTGGATTGGTTGAAAAACTGGCACGAACATTTCCTAAAGGCTTTGATGATCGACAAATTTCTTAGTTATGGAGATTCAACAAATGCAGATCCGGAATGGAGTGGAGAACAAAGCGGGGGAGATTCCGAGAGTGCGCGGACGGATTCGCTCAGAGTCAAGGAGAGGATTGGAGCCTCTATCCAGGAATGCTCTCAGCATTTCCGAAGAACCATCAGCATGGCCAACCGAAAAATTGCGAGAGTTGCTCAGAAGTTTGGAAGCCCTCGCTACCACCGAAGGCTACCGAGACGCTCCTGACGTACTCAAGGTCCCGAACTATACCAGACAGAAGATCGACTCTAAGGTTGACACCACCGATTTCGATACCCTCCTTGATCGCCTACTGAGTGGCCAAGGCTACTACGTCACAGAATATGACGCCACTGGCGATGGGGTTACTGATGACTCCGCAGCAATACAAGCTTGTATAGATGCTGCTCCTGCCGGCTCTGTAATCATCTTCCCGAAAGGGATTTACGTCTTAACGGCGCAACTCGAAGTCACGAAAGCTCTCAGCTTTGTCGGCATAGGACTTGCATCTGTCATTGATGCTTCTGGCGCTCCCAGTATTCCGATCTATTTCCATGGAACAAAAACAGGAACGACTTCCAACTTGACAGGGGATGCTGCTGAAGATCAAGCTGACGTTGATGTGGTTGACGCTTCCTCCTTCAGTGCTGATGATTATATCAAAGTTGAGTCTGATGCTTTTCATAACTCTGGCTCGACGACAACTCTCCAGGAGATTCGAGAGATCTCCAGTATATCCACCAATAAAATAACATGCTTATCGAATCTGGATGATCCGTATGCAACTGGAGACAATGCTAAGGTTACTCTCCTCACGATGCTTGATGGGATTATCATCAAAGACCTCAAAATCATCGGTCGTGGATCTGGCGGTGGGAACTGGGGAACAATCAAAGTTGAGTATGCCCGGCGTGTATTGGTGGAGAACGTCACTGTCGTTGATGGCTACACATTTGGGATAACTCTCAATAACGTCCTTGACTCAACGATCAGAGGTTGCAGCATCAATGACTGCAATCAAGCTGGATTCGGATATGGCATTCAGGTAACTGGCTCTAGCCAGGACGTTACTATTTATGGAAATAACTTCTTCGACTGTAGACACTCACTCAGTCTTGGTGGCAATAGTGGCGTCCAGAGATCTATCTCGATTACAAACAATCACAGTGGATGGTCATCTCAACCGATTGGCTTCTTTGGAGGTCATGATACATTCAAGGACGTATTGGTTGCTGGGAACACTGTATTGCATGATGGACTCGGATATACAAGCAGCATCAGGGCACGTTTCCTTAACAATTTTTGCTACAACGATACGAATACTAATGGGTGTATACTTGTCAGCAATACTGGAAAGTATACAACCATCTCGAATAACCATCTCATATCTACCAGAGCTACACCCGTTCTTGATGTACGTGGTCCCGACTGCATTGTTACCAACAATTATATGGAGTCTGAGAATTACGTTGCGGTCTTCAACTACAACGCAACGCGAATTAGCTTGAATAACAACTTCATAATTTGCACAGACGCAGGGCATCCCGCAATCAGGTTTGCGACCAGTGCAGCATCGGCAGATATGGAGAAAATCGAAATCGGCAACAATCAGATTATCAGTAGTTACGTTTCGATTCACTTCGATACCGATCCTGCTGGAGCTACTGATGATATAGTTGGCGTTCTCATCTCTGGAAACACAATCCGTCCAGGATATGCCGATGCTGCAATCTGGGCGGAATACGGCACAGGCGGCGGGATTGTCAAATCTCTCAATATCGTTGGGAACTCTTTCCTGATTGGCAACGGCGGCCTAACAGGATCGGCTATCGACCTTGAGTACGTCGAGGAATTGTCTATCTCTGGGAACATCATCGACACAGCTACTATTGGTATCAAGCTTGATAATTGTGCAACAGGGATTGTCTCGCTCAATCATCTTGTGAGTTGCACGACTCCGATCCAACTGATCTCATGTACTGATGTCCGCGTGAATGAGAATCATGGCGCAGATCAGACTCTAACAGCCGACTCTTCCACGGTCAATCCGTGGGGATATACGAAGATAGACTCTACGAATAACAAAGTTGATTGCACCCTGGGATCTGGGACCTATATCGGCCAGATGAAAACTGTCGTCATGACTGAGGCGTCCAATGAGAGCGACCTCACAATAACAAACCATCAGGAAGGGGATGGAAAAGTTGTAGTCTTCCACACTGTAGATGATTGCTTGGTGCTGATGTGGAATGGAACCGAGTGGCAAGATGTTAAGAGAATAGAACCTGTTCCTGTTTGGAAGAGCTACAGTTTCAGAAGTAGGGATGTTGCAACAGGCAAGAACTACATGGCTGGATTCTACTCCGCTCCGGCTGACGATGCAAATCTGAACGCTGGGGGGCCGACAATCACACTGGGTGGAGCGGACCACCCATACGCCGCCCATGCTTTCATAGTCTCATCAGGAAATGGAACTACAGATGGATCAGACCTCGTTCTGACTGTTTCAGGAACCAGTATTACTGATGCTGGTGTGCGACAGGCCGCCGACTCTGAGGTAATCGAGCCAACTTGTGAGGTATCTGCTACAGACACTTATTTCGAGACGATTAAGAAATGGATAGGAACAGTCACCTTTACGTTGACTTCTGCCGGCGGAGGTACCTTTTCCTACACCTTCAACTATGGCTTATGTAAGTATGAGGATTTTGGGAACAGGCATTTTACTCTCACAGATTTCGAGTTTGTTGGGCTTGCAGACGCTAATGACTCTAGTTTTGATATTGAGGTTCTGCATCACAAAACTGCCGGGTGGGTGTACTCTGCTGCGGCATTCGTTCCAGGAGCGGCAGCCCTCTATAAGCAAACTACGATACACTCCACCGAAAGCGATCTTGATAACGGCGAACCATTCGCATTCAAGAGATTTTCCCTTTCAGACATCATCGAAGGCGGAAGCGTTGAAGGAATTCTTGTAAGAGTAACGACCGGAGCGGCTAAATCTATAGCTTATATGGATTGTCACATAGGAGTCGTTATAGACTGATGTTACTTTACAGTTTACAGTCAAAACTAAAAAAAACCAGGCTTCGCCGCCGTTATCCTTCGATGGCTCCACCCGGATCCGTCTTGCTGAAACTTTTCGTTGGCACGAACTTTTCCAAGAGGATGTGAATCATGGGCAATTTTGTACTCACGTCAACAGCGCAGGATGAGTATGCTACAGAGACTTTCGATGCTGATGGCGACCTCTGGTCCGAGACTGATAACACGAAAACGACAGCATCCAGGAAGACGACCGATTCTGAACGCGACTCTGTGATGCAATTCCTCGGCGACTCCTGGCAACTCGATGGTGGGCAAACTCTCGGTGATGGGAACTTTCTCGGCGACTCGGACGAGGGGAAGGGCGAAGGCGTCTATGAAGATTACACAGTTACCGCAGGGAACATCTATGCTTTCTCAGTTCTCTATAAGTGTGATCACGGAGCAGCGTTCATGACTATAGAGGTTTACGACCAGACTAACGTTGTTCTTCTCAATTCGACTGATGTGAATGATACAAATTGGAACAGTCACGAAGAACGGATCACAGCCCCAGTAGGTTGCACCACAATCAGAGTGAAGTTTCTCCAGAAATCTACGTTGGCATTTTCCGGCCCTTTCTACATAGATAATGTCGCTCTGAATGAGAGTGCGATCATTTTCGATCCTGAGGAGTACACCAGGACGCCTCAAGTTATCGGGAGTTTTCTTCAGACGCTTGGTGGCAGGCGCATTCGTGATCAGCGTTGTGTTCATTATGAATTGCGCCTCTGGTGGGAGTTCATGGAGAAGGGCGCTTTTGATTTGCTCTACTCCATGCTTGTAGGTGGTGGGACGCTTTATCTCGACGATGGTGAGGTCCCGAATCTCACTGAGGATGAGACTGTTTACGAGACAACGACAGAGGATTACGTTTCAATAACAAATCCTTCATCGACGAATAAAGCCTACACAGATAATTCAGCCTCTCTCCCATCGGCTGAGGACGACTTCGATTCGACGGAGTATTCGACCGTAGGGTATCAGAAGATTGACGCTCTCGACGCCAATTATCATGAGACTACGAATCCCACCGCAGGAAGGTATCTCTACCATAGATTCGATATCGACCCGGACATAGATTCTGGAGACGCTCAGAGGTTCAGAGTCCTGGTCAGAGCATCTGGTGATGACGCCAGTCCTGATAACGCTGACGGCTGCATTCTCTACGTTTGGGATGATACAGATTCGACGTGGGTAGAACTCGCTCAGTCGAGCAGCTCTGCAATCACGAATTTGATTTATTCAACCGCTGAGTCAGATGTTGCTCAGAGATACCTCGACAGTTCTGACCAGCGCGTGAAGCTCCTGCTCAGGACGGTGGCTCCGCGGGCTACTGGGAAAGATCTCAAGCTCAGGACCTATTACGTGGAAGTCGAGATCAATGAGGGATTGGATTTGACCGTGGATCTATCTCATACAGCCATTCTCGATGACGATTCTGACGTAATTCATGTCAAGAATACAACTCAAGGTACGTTACTGAAGAACCTCATTGAGTATGACATTTCTGCGGATCGACAGTCTATAGCTGTTGGAGCGACCTATGCCACTCTGAATGGGAGCGCCCATCGGTTTAATGGCGGGAACGTCTTGAATGCGGGAGTTGCGGATCTTTCTATATCTGGCTGGGTTAAGATGGATGGCAATCCTGGATTGAATTCTGTGATCGTTCAGAAGTTCGCTGCCGGCGCTGGCTATTCTTTCTACATAAATACCAGTGGTGTATTGACTTCTGGCATAACTGATTCTGGAGGTACTGTAACTGGGGATGATGGAACGGACATCACTGACAACGTATGGCATCATGTCGCTGTGACGTTTGATAGAGATGGAAACATGACTCGGTATCTCGATGGCGCAGTCTATGGAACAGTTGATGACATCTCATCTATCAGCGGGAATGCTGATAACGCTCTCGATTTTATGGTAGGGTGCAACAGTGCGGGTACCGTCTTCTTTTTCGAGGGATCTATACGGGACGTGCGGATTCTGATGTCGGGATTGTGGTCTGCTCCCAATATTGCTACACAGGTACTCAATCCAGAAGACGATACTGTTGGCGGCTCGAATACATCGTCCTGGTATTTCAATGATGCTGCGGGTGATACAGACATTACTGACAATAGCGCCTCTAACGATCTCACTCTCGAAGGTGGGACCACGACTACCTTTGATACCCATACCAGGGATTTAGCCATTGACTCTGGAGACTCTGTTGAAGTAAAATATAATCGTTATTGGGAAGTTGCTTTTTCAGGGCTGCCGGAGGATTTGCTTAACGGCTCTCCATCGGAAGACAGAGCTCGGGAAGTTGAGGTAGTCTTGGAAACGCTATCAGAAACCCCGTTGGGCTAATGGGTATGAATCATACCAGAAAGCCTTGCAGAAGACGAAATTCTGTGGTAGAATTAGTTACTGGCTAGTGACCGGGGTTGCTCCCGGACGCGAACCGCGGAATCCTGACCGCTTGCCAGTTCTTATCATCAGGACTAACTACAGGAGGTTAGGTCATGCCGAAGAGTCTGGAACAAAGATTCTGGGAAAAGGTGGAAATCAAAGGGCTGCTCGACTGTTGGGAGTGGAAAGGATCTAAGACGAATGGCGGCTACGGTACATTGTCTCGAGACAAGAAATGGTGGTTAGCCCATCGTTTAGTCTGGACCATGACCTACGGTGACATCCCCAAAGGGCTATTGGTACTTCACAAATGCGACAAGCCGCCATGTGTAAATCCTAATCATCTCTTTCTGGGAACGCAGAGGGACAATATGCACGATATGGCTGCCAAAGGTAGAATGGTTCAGGGAGTTGATCGTTCGTTAGCCAAGCTTGATCCAGGCATTGTTGCTAAGTGTGTGGAGGAGATTAGATCAGGCGTGACCTATAAGGTTCTCTCGGAACGCTACGGAGCTTCTCGAAGCGCAATCAATAATGCGGTGTTGGGAAAAACATGGAAACGGGAAAGCAGAGAAACTTTCAGGCGGAGGAGGAAACGGAATGCTTCACAATCTTAATATCCTGGGGTTTTTATTCGGTGCCACGTATCCTGTAACACCGGGTATAGCACAGGGCACAAATGGGACCGCTGTAAACCCGACGAATCATAATATTTTTGTTGATAATATTAACGCACTTGGCGCCGATTTGGTCGCAGCCCGCGGCGATGGTCAGGACTTTCCCGGCACGGATCACTCAGCGCTACAGGCGACTGACATCGACGACATTCTTCAGGGCATCAAGCACATGATTGCTGAGATCACTGGTGAAACGAATTGGTTCGATGCACCAAGTACGGACCTCTCCAAGTTTTACACGCGCTTTGTTGAGCTTCATCCTGATTACCCGGGGAAGGTTACAACGCTTTCTCTCAGAGGGGCGGCAGCTAGTGGGACTAACACAGTAACGGAAAACTCTGGGGAGCATGTTGTCTCTAACGTCAGTCGTCACTACCATGAGAACAGTTCTGCTGAAGCAAGTCTTCAGGACTCCTTTATCGCTGTTAGATGGACGATCCCTGATGATTTCGATGCGTGGGCCACATCTAACGCTATCCAGATTGAATACATCACGGAGAGTGGCACCTACTTGAATTGTCATGTAGATGTCTATTTCTACAAGTCTGGAACAGAGGCTCAGTTGACTAATACCACGGATCGTGCTTCTACGTCATGGGCTACCCTTACTTTCGACGACTCCGCTCTTGGCTCCTTCAGTGCTGGTGATGTTATTGAGATCTACATCAAGCTTGAGACTCGGAATAACTACTATGCCAGAGTTGGGAAAATCCGATTCAATTACACAACCTAAGAAATCAGATCTAGTGATAGTGCGGATCTAGTTCTGAATTTTACCTGGTGAGGTTTTTTATGTCTCTTCCACCTCCGGAGCAAGACACGCATATTTGGGAGTTGAAAAACTTTAGCATGGCTGAGGTTGCCTGTACGTGCCCTCATTGCCTTAGAATCGATCCGAAGGGACTCTCATTCATGAGTTGGCGGACGATGATTATGATTCAGAAGAGCAGGGACCATCTTGGGGGTCCGATTTATTTCAATTCTGGCTGCCGCTGTTGGTTTCATAACAAGATTGTGGGCGGGATCTCTAACTCCTCTCATTTATTCACCATTGGAGAGCCTGGAGAGCGCCGTTTAACGACAGCCGGTGACGTGACGGTGGTAAACCCCAGAGAGCGGAGGGTGATGACATCCTCAGAGCAATATGCTCTACGACAGAGCCTCTCTGAAGGAGGGTTTACTCGTTTCGGTCGGAGTCAGTGGTTTATTCACATCGACAACGACCCGCGGAAAGTTCCTAAAGTGGAGTGGTTTTACTAGAATCAAAGGCGAATGCCTAAGAGAGGAGGTGGATAAACATGAGCGAACTTGATGCTTTGTTAGCGGAATTGCTGTCGGATTTGGATGACGACGAAGATCCTGTCGTCTTGCTTAAAGCTATTCCATTCATCAGTGTTACCAACGGTTGTTGCCTGTACAGCTATCTGTCTTACAACGGGTAATCGAACAGGGGGAGAATACTCCTGGGTGAGTAGCTGCATCCAGGAGTATCTAAATCATGCAATTCGGACAATTAGATTCGGGCGACCAATCTACATTTAAGACGCGGCAAGCCGCCTTAACTCGTAATCCTACGTGGGTTGTATGGATTTCAGGTCTTGGAGACCTCACTGATTACGTGAAGGAGATTGATACCGAGACTGCTATCGAGAGTGCTAGAGGGCGTGGGCGATTGAATGTCGGAACTGCGATAATCACCGCATCGAATACCAGTAATCTCTTCTATAGCGGTGGAGTTTCTAGCGTTTCTCGCATTCAGAAGAATGCCAGGATGAAGATTTGGGCTGGCTTCGGTGACTTGAACATTCCCATATTCACAGGCGTTGTTCTGGATGCAAGACCGCTCCTCGACAGTAATCTTGTTGAGTTGTTCTGTGTTGATTACATGGGCTTGCTCAGAGACCTCCGCGTTGATGGACATCAGGGTTCTAACAACACCATCAAATTGATTGCTGAGTCTTTTGCCTCAGATGCTGGAGCTTCGTCTAACATTCCGAGTAATGATGAGACTAATGAGGTTCTAACACGCCCAACATTCGAGTCTCAGAAGACCATCTCTGCCTTAGAAGAACTCATGGATGCGATATTCAGCGTGGCCCTGTTTGATGAGAACGGATCGATGCAAGTCTACGAGCGTGAGTTTGCCAATCCTACCGATTTCGTGTTTACCAATGACAATATATTGGAAGAGGGCGCCACTGATCTCGCTCCCAGAGAGATCATAAACCGCGTCGAGGTTGAATACAGAGAGGATTTCCTCTCGAAGAATTACGACCAACAGAGTATCGACCAGTATAGGGAGCGGAAACGAAAAATCAGAGTACCCTTCCTGAACTACATCCTCGTATCTGAACAGACTACAGGGACGACTGAGGAGATTCTGGATAACGACCTGGAAGGTTTCAAGTTCACCTCTGCCGCTGATGCTGCCAACATCGACACTATCGCTGTCAAGCTGAAGCAGGACTCAGGATCTGGAAGTGTTTCTATCCGGATCTATAGCGACAGTACTGGTTCTCCGAATGCCATCCTGGGAACATCTCAAGTCAAGGCGGCGGCGGAGTTCAGTAGCTTTGGTTATGCCTGGGAGTATTTCAGCTTTGCTCCACCTCTAGATATTGCGCCTTCGACTAATTACTGGGCGATTATTAACTCAACAGGAGTTTCCGGGACGCTCTATGCTAGAATGAGCGCGGCTGCTGCCACTTCTAAGCACGTCTATGATGACTCTGGCTGGAGCTTAGAGAGTAATAAGAAACTTCTTCACCAGATTAGAGCAAGCTTAATGGGGCAAAGGGTAGCAGCGGATATTGTGCGGTTTTTTAGGTTACCAGAGGAGCGGATCAAGCTCATAGCTCCGGCGATACCACAACTACAACTCATGGATGAGGTACTGGTTGATGTCTCCCTACCTGTCGTTGGTAGATATCGAATCGCTGGGAGAAAACACAGTATACGTCCTGAGTCTTACATCACAACAGATACTCTTGAAAAAGTATAGGAGATCTTTATGCTTACGGATAAAGAACGTATTATAGTTTTAGAGACGCAGATGGAGAATGTTGAAAAGTGTCTTAGCACTATAGATGGGAAGTTGGATAAGCTTCTAAAAAGGCGGGAGAAGGGCAACGATAGCGGCGGTAAAGGAATGCTTGCTCTCACGCTGATGAACGTTGCCCTCATGGTTGCAACTATTGGGGTAGTTGCTATTCTCGTTTTTCACTGACGAATGGAGACGAATGGAATAGAATCCGCGGCTATTCCAAAATAGGTTTCGTCTACATCGTTGGCGATAGATTCGCACAGGGAGAGCATGAGTTGTAATCCATATTGGTTCCCATGTTTGAATTCCTCAATCACCGTATCTAATTCCTTTCTAATGCTGTCATCTATCGAAACAGCCTTCTTCCCAAAGACACTGAGTAGCACTTGCGCCGCTTGATAGGGCGCATTTCCCTTGTCTTGGACAAACTTACCAATGAACACGAATTGTGCCTTTGTCACAATCAGGAACCCACATTTCTGACTCATCATTGGAACCTCTATCACTACTGTTGGGATATTGATGGTACCAGCCAGGGTGTTTCTCAGCTTCCGAACGTTGCTCGCTGCATCATGTCCAGGTTCATAGTCTAAAGTACGGGTGTTCAATGCGTGTCCTCCTCTGGATTAGATTCGAGGAGGAGGTATTGTCCCTCCTTCTCGAACCATTCCTCAGCTTCCCACCTCTGGCCATCCCATTCACCATTGATTGCTCGTTTAGCCAGATCCTCCCTTCCAATCACTCTGAGGTCATCTACAAGCATAACCATTGGAAATGCAATCATAGATCGGAAGTCGTCGTAAAGACCTTTCGCAGCGTCTTCGATTAAATCCTTCAGCTTAGGATCGTTCTGAGCCTTGATCGCATTGACAAGCTTGACAGAGGTTGGAATTCTCCTTGGACTTTTGCGTCGTTTCTTTTTCATATTGGTTCTCCTGACGGTCATGAATTATGTTGGTGAATTGAATGGTACAGAAACTTCCGCTTTTGTAAAAAGTTTATCTTCTATTTCCGCAGCAATAGCCTCACACATGCCGCTCATTGCGGACTCAGCCACCGATTTCTTCCCGACAGAGAAGTCGTGCATAATAGCATTGGTTTCAACTTTCTGATCCACGTTGATCGCTTCTTTCCCAAAGAGGCTCAGGATGAAATTTGCCACTTTGAAAGTAGCTGCTTTCGTATACTTGAGATGGAAACCATCAATGAAGGTGAATTTGGTTTTTGTTATAACCAGGAAGGCGCAGAGGTTTTTTCCCATAGATAGTTGAACCACGGCTGTTGGGGTTCGGAGAGTTGAAGCCAGGACATTCCTCAGCTTCTGGATGTCTCCATACGGGGTCGGTTGATATTCGTAATCCAGGATGCGTATTTTTCTATATCCTTTCCTGTTCTTCATAATCCTCCTTACTTGCGTTTGCATTTGCTGGCTATTAAACGCAATAACACTATTCCGATAGTCAAGCCAACTGCGTATCCTCCGGTACGGGCTAACCATTCTAACATATCCACTCCTCGATTATAAGCATTCTTCGGCAGAGCCTCGCATTAGCTCATCTCTAATGCACCATTTTACCTCTTTAGAGTCCTTGTCTTGGATGCCATAGCGACGCGGATCTCTTTCCATATCGCCTTCGACGTAAGCGCCATAACTTCCCTGGTGGGGTCCAGCCACAACTTTGACCAATTCTCCCAATCCCAGATCCTTGTCCATCACCGATTGATCTTCGTTTCCAAACAACTCCCCCTGAGCCGGTTGCAAGGTCATTGACATGAAACAGCGATTGAATTCATACGCCAGCTTCCGAGTAGCCTGGATGTCTTCGAGGGCGTCATGGGGGTTGAACTCAATCCCCATCGACGCGCATACATCGCCCAGGGTGAAAGACTTCGGCTTAATCAATCCAAAGGCGGCGAGGTACTTAGCCATGTGGTAGACATCAACAGTTTGCGGTGAGATATAGGCGTAGAAGTATTTATGGTGATACTTTCGGAATAAAGCTTTCAGGAATCCCATATCGAATTCGACGTTATAGCCTACAGGGATAAACCTGTCTCCCACCGTTTTGTTTTTCTTATACTTCTGGATATAAGTGTCGAACGTTTTGACAATCTGGACAAGCATATCAGATTGGTCTTGATAGTGAATCACCTTCAGCAAATCCATCCCTGTCGCTTCGATGGCACCGATTGAGATTTGGTCGTCGTCGTTGGGCCTTGCGCAGAAGTTGAATTCCTCTTTAAGCACACCATCAATTTCGATGATACCAGCAATCTGGACGAGGGCATGTTTCTCCGGGTCAGTCCCGGTCGTTTCTGTGTCGATGTATATTAGTTTCATGATTGGTAACCTTTCAGTCGATTAGATCCTCGAAGAATTCAGGATTGATCTCGATAAAATCCACGATGGCATCTATCGTTGACTCGTCGATAGTTCCAGCAGCGGTGAGGAATAGTAGATAGTCAGGGTTGTCTTCAGCTACAGAAGTCATACTCTCCCCCTGGTGTTCTCCTCTAGTAAACTCGTCTTTCTCTAAGTTGTATAGATCCATAACTCTCCTTTGAAGTTCAGAATAGTTCCAGTTGTGCCTGTGATCTGCGCTGTTCAGCTTTCTCAGAGATGCTGATCCAGTGTGGACACCTTATGCTGAAATCTGTAACCTTCCCGAAGTAGAAGCAGAGGATTTTGTCGTGCCCTTCGAGAAGGTGCTTTTCCCAGTCAGCATTTCCGCAGACTCCGCAGGATTGCCTTCCACCTCTGGTCTTCCTTCCACTTTCGCTTTTGATTTTCTTGTTATACATTTCTTACCTAAAAGGGTATATCGTCGTCAGCGAAGCCTGTCGTAGTATCCTCAGCATTCTCGAACTCCTCAGACTCTTTCTGATCAGCTATCGCAACATCTAACGCGTCATCCCAGTTCTTGAATTTCTCAGAGGATATTCCTCTGGGCGTTCTTACATTCAGTTTTTGGTAGAATCGGTTGAGTACCTCTGGCTCCTCCTTTGCGAGACTGGCAATCAATCGATCCACCTCGTCTGTAGTAGCAACGCCTTCATACCATTTTTCCCAGACTTTCAGGTCTTTGACAACCTGATTTTTGATTATTGGATCAGTCTTGATATTGTTTAGGAAGTCTTTTATCCCTTCCTTTTTGTCATCAGGCAGGGATGACATATCTGCGACGTAGTTAGCTTCGATATACTTCCTGAGCGTAAGCACATCGACGTTGAGGATTTTGCCAGCGCCCTCCATCATAGATGTGAGGTCGGCAACTTCATTGGAATCAGTCTTCTCATTCGTTTCTGAAGCTGGCTCCATTTCAGTTTCAGGTTCGGTTTTCGATTCTGGTGGTTCGACATCTGTCTCTCCAGATCCGAAAGCATCCTCAGACTCAGATTCAGACTCAGACTCAGATTCTGTCTCAGTTTCAGTCTTTGGCGGTGGAACTTTAGGATCTTTAGGCTTTTTCTTCGGTTTTCCAGCAGCAAGCCATCGCTTATGGAGTTCGAGAGCGAGTTTCTTCCACTGTCGAGCGTAGAGGTCGCGCTTGCGAGTGATTGGGATATAATCGTTGTCTGTATCTTTGGCGGCTTTCCCAGTCTTCGCATCTAAGAGGTAGAAATGGTTTGAGATTATCTCCATCAGTTCCACGTCATCCATTCCGAGGTTGCTGGCGGCAGCCATTGCCCTGGCTCTCCAGTATTTGAGTTGGATTTCATAGGGTGCATTATCTGGAGGCTGGCCTGATGAACCCGGCTGTTGGCCTGAAGGAGGTTGCTGGCCTGAAGGAGGTTGAGTTTTTTCAGGCTCAATCTTTCTCTTCTTCCAGGCAGTCTTACCCCTATGTTCATAAGTTTCTCCATACTTTTCGCGCCATTCTTCGGTGAACTCTCGATCCCAGAGCTTGCTCCCCATTCCAAGCCGCTTGCAGCATCGCATGAGTGCATTAGAGACCGCGGCTTCTGTAGCATCACTCCATGACATCCGGGCATTATCTGGGTGATACTCCGCCTCACCCAGGGCATAAGATATGAAGACTCCTCTGATTAGTAGGTAATGGCCCCAGACGATATTATTCTCAGCACGTCGAGGCATTGGTGATTCAGGAACGATAGCCCATTCGGTCCCGAAGGCTTTCCTGAGTCTCGTTGCGAAGTAAGTCCATGGCAAATATGCCATCCCATCCTGCCGAATCATGACGTCAGAGTCTTTCACATCCTCGAAGATGATTGCCGACTCTTCATCGGTGATCTTGAGTGAGGATGCTGTCGGCATAATAGCCATCATGACCTCTTCTGGAGTGGCTGGTTTAGTGGCTGGGAGTCGTGTTATCTGCTTCGGATATTCCTGGCTTTGCCTATCGACATCCACATCAGGCATCTGCCTTCTAATGTCTGGCAGGTTCTCTCCTTCTACGCATTCCGTTTCTTCGGTTTTCTCCTTTTCACTCATTCTCTAATCCCCCTCATTGCGTCTCTAACAATGTCCATAGCTACAACCATCAGCTTCTTTGGGTCGATACCACGTTTGGCGGCTTCCATTTCGAGGAACTGCTTGATCCGCGGCTCTCGGAGAGTGCAAGCTTCCTCAATCATCACTTCGATAGTTGCTGAACGGCTTTTGTACTCATTATCCTTCTGCGCCTGATCCAGAAAGATCACATGCTTCTTAGGTAAGTAGGCGAATATTTGCTTCCTCGGTATTGTCATGAATCACCTTTCCACCAATTCAGAGCCTCCAGTATTTCCTCTAGTAGTTCATTCGACGTGCTGATCTCTTCCTGGATGGATGAGAGTTTCTCAACGACAGTTTTCTCACTCATTACTGTGCGGTTCTCTACAAAACTGGCAAAGATCAAGCCGCCGACAACCAGTAAGACCATCAAGAGGATGAGTAGTTTATAGATCAACTCTAACGCTTTCAGATTTGACGCTGGCATATTTCGTCTCCCTATTTGGTAACTTTAAGGTTACCGTAGAGCTTCCATCCTCTTCGGATTAGAGTTCCGAAGAGGATGAGAGTCTTGACGATGTTGAGTACTTCTAGGAGGACAAACATTACACGTCCTCATCCGCGAATTGGTGGTTCGTGCAAATCTTACAAGCTTCCTTCTCTATGTCGGCACTGGGTACCCACTCCCCATCCCTGGCACCGGTGTACCGGCACTTTAGATGCCAATGGAACTTGCCTCCCGAAGTCGTCACCCAGACGAGATTCGGAATTGACACTTCAACCGTCAGAGAAGTCTCAACTGGATCAGGCAAAGCCTCCAAAGGATCAGGTTCGACTACAGGGACTATTGGAATCCCTGGATCTGGAGTCGTTGTGGGCTTTATATTCAGGGTAAACTCTCCTGAGAACTCCCTTCCATCAACCTGTCCGCGGACATTCCCCATCCAGACGGAGCTATCCTCGGTCGGCTCCACGTCGATAATGATGTCAGTAACGTCAGTGCATCCAACCACTATAGGCAGGACCAGAACTGCAAGCAAGGCGTAAAGTTTAGCCGTCTTGCCCAATGCTAGGCTGATGAGGTACTTAGCGAACCTTTTGTCTTTTGCCCTCGAATCTCTTCTGCGCGCTCTGTCTTTCATTCGGTTTCTCATGATCTGAATTTCCTTTCTCGAAATTTTTGACATTTGATTTTTTTGCTAAATTGATTTTTTAGTGGCCGTCGTTAGGTTCTTTCGCCTTAGCGATCTGCACTTCTGGAGCATTGCCCTCCTTTTGGTTCGCCATTAGT
>SDBS01000151.1_pt1 | contig 57108 bp, 56 predicted proteins | sample 2277091 | NCBI WGS metagenome assembly SDBS01 (sample SAMN10404972, study PRJNA504765) | marine sediment metagenome | isolation source: marine sediment core GS10_PC15, 163 cmbsf | place: Arctic Ocean: Southern Knipovich Ridge | collected 2010 | reverse complement strand
GGTCCACAGGCATAGATGAAGTTGAAGGCTTTTTTCTCGGTTTCTGTCTCAAAAAGTTCTGTGACAAAACCGTGAAATCCAAAAGAGCCGTCATCCGTAGAGCAGGAAACAGAGATTCCGTTCTTAAGGAATTTATCTTTTAGGGGAAGGTCGGATTGGGTTTTTCCCCCATAAAACACCACAACTTCGGCTCCCCGCTGGCGGAGCTCCTGTGCAAGAAAGAAAAGTGGAGCAATCCCTCTCCCCCCACCAATCAAAGCTACCTTTCTGTCCTCAAGGTCCTCTTTAAGGGAAAAGCCATGTCCGAGAGGCCCTAGGATATCAAGAGAATCTGAACTTGTTTTTTGACTGAGAAGAGCTGTGCCTAAACCGGATGCCTGGAAAAAAATGTCTATGATGTTTTGTTCTCTTGCGTGAACGCTTAAAGGGCGTCGCAGGAGCGGATAATCCCGGGATGAAACACGGATCATGATGAATTGGCCGGGTAAAGCATGAGTGGCGATGATTGGGGATTCGATGGAAAACAGAAAATAATTACCCCAGTGTTTGGTGTTGACAATCCGGGCATTTGGATCTTTTTGCATGAAATCGGCTTAAATTTACCCTGTCAAAAGTATCAAAAATGCCTTCCTATGGCAACTAAAACTTTGACATCCAAGAAGCTTTTTGGAATAATCGATTCTTCCTGTGTTGAGTTTAAGAGGGAGGCTTAAATAAATGAAAATCTCTAGAAGGGGACTGGACATTCAAGAGTCTCCGATACGGAAACTGAAGCCTTATGCTGACCAAGCGATTGCAGAGGGAGTTCGTGTCTATTTCATCAACATCGGCCAGCCCGATATCCCTACACCTCAGCCTGTCTGGGATGCCGTAAGAAGCTTCGATGAAGAAGTGCTCAGTTATGGGCCTGCACAGGGCTTTTTAGATCTTAGACAGGCAATAGCCGATTATTTTTGTAATTACAATATTCCTTTAAATTCCGAAAATGTCATTATCACAACCGGAGGTTCAGAGGCTATCCATTTTGCCATCAGCGCGGTGGCCGACTCCGGCAGCGAAATCATCATCCCAGAGCCTTTTTATACTAATTACAACGGATTTGCAGCCTTTGCCGATGTGAAGATTGTCCCTTTGACTTTAAATGTCGAGGATGGTTTTCGTCTTCCGTCCAAAGAAGCCATCGAGGCCAAGATTACACCTCAAACTCGAGCCATTCTTTTGAATTCTCCAAGCAATCCAACGGGAGCGGTCTATACGCCGGAAGAGATAGAAGGAGTTGTTGAAGTTGTTAAGAGACATGATCTGTTCTTGATCGGGGACGAGGTGTACAAAGAGTTTGTCTACGATGGCAAGACACACAAGAGCATCCTTGAATACACGGACATCCAAGACAGAGTTATCGTCGTTGACAGCATATCCAAACGGTTCAGCTGCTGTGGAGCTCGGATCGGAGCTGTTGTAACCCGAAGCCCGGATATCTATCACGCCGTTTTGAAATTTGCTCAGGCAAGACTCTGTCCGCCAACGTTGGAACAAAAAGCAGCCCTCTCTCTCTATCGAATGGGGATGGGCTATTTCGAGCCAATAAGGGATGAGTACCGGAGAAGGCGCGATGTCCTTTTTGAGGGACTCAGAGAGATTCCCGGTATTGTGATGGGTAAGCCTCAGGGAGCATTTTACATCATTGTCCGGCTCCCCATCCAAGACAGCGAACATTTTGTCCGCTGGATGTTGACAGATTTTCGTATGGATAATGAGACCGTCATGGTGGCGCCGGCACAGGGTTTTTACTCTACTCCCGGAAAGGGGATCAACGAAGTGAGGATTGCCTACGTTCTTCAGGAGTCCGATATGAAACGGGCGATCGAAATTTTCAAAGCGGGCTTGGATAAATACTTGACACTTTTTCCTTTAACGGGAAGGACAAAAGAATCGTGAAGAAGCTCCTGACTCATATTGTATTCATCATCGCCCTTAGCGCCCTACTTGGATTCGGAACAAATGTCCGATTGATCAAGCAGTTTCTTGGAGGAGAGTTTCGGTACGGCTTTATCTCATCGGAGGAGTATTCTTCAATCTCCTTCATCATGCTTCCGGAAGCGGAAGGGCTTTTTGCCATGAATGAATCCCTGTTTATCGACAGCCGGAATGCCGAAGCTTTCAAAGCGGGACATATTGCCGGAGCCGTCAATATTCCTTACGAGGACAAAGTTGACACAAACTTCCTAATTGAGCGTTCGGTTCCTAAAGAAAAGACATTAGTTGTCTACTGCGATGGGAGCGAATGCCAGTCCAGTGTGGGATTGTCCAGGTTTCTTCATGATCAAGGATTCACGGACATCAGGGTTTTCTTCGGGGGGTGGAAGGAGTGGCAGATGGAGGGTCTGCCAATGGAAATAGGCGATGATAAATAACCGTTATCTTCACTACCTATTTCGGCTCATTCTTGGAGGAGTGTTCATTTGGGCGGGTATGATTAAAATCACAAACCCGCTGGGGTTTGCCCAGGACATTGCCAATTATCAGATCCTTCCTCAGAGCATTTCGTTCTTTTTGGCCCTCTTTCTTCCCTGGATTGAGGTTATCTGCGGAGTATTTGTTTTTACGGGACTCTTTTTGCGGTCCAGCTCGTTTTTTTTGTCCTGTATTCTAACGGGATTTCTAATCCTCATCATTGTCACTTTAATTCGAGGCATAGATGTCGAATGCGGTTGTTTTGGCAGCCTCGGCCGGCAGGTTGATTATAAACTGCTGTTGACAGACTGCGCACTCCTCTTTTTATCCCTCAATATCTTCTTTTTCCGTAAATCCCTTCCCAAATAGTCCAGGAAGAAAAGGTTCTTGAATTAATAGGGGGGAGCGTTTATATTAAGGATTATCATAAAATGGAAAGGAGTTATTCATGAACGATAAACATGTGTATTTTTTTGGCAAAGACAATGCGGAAGGTCATAAAGATATGAAAGACCTCCTCGGAGGGAAAGGTGCCAACCTTGCAGAGATGGCAGGGATTGGACTTCCTGTCCCACCCGGTTTTACGGTGTCCACGGATGTCTGCAATCTTTTTGTGGAATCGGGCAACAATATTCCGTCCGGAGTTGAAAACGAAATCCATTTTAACATGAAAAAACTGGAAAATTTGACAGGGCAAAATTTCGGGAGTGAAGAGAATCCTCTCCTCGTGTCTGTCCGCTCAGGAGCAAAGTTTTCCATGCCGGGTATGATGGATACGGTCCTGAACCTTGGTCTGAACGATAAAACAATTAAAGAACTGGCAGCAAAGGGGAGCGGCAAGCGATTTGCCCTGGACTGCTACCGCCGCTTGATCCAGATGTTCAGCGATGTAGTCTTGGAGATCTCAAAGAAAAAATTTGAAGATATCCTGAAGACAATAAAAGCCGGGAACAACATTGTTAATGATTTCGATTTGTCCGAAAAAAACCTGGAAGAGCTTATCTCTGAATATAAAGCCCTGGTAAAATCAGAGTCAGGACACGGTTTCCCTCAGGATGTCCAAGAGCAGCTCCTCTTGGCGATATCGGCCGTGTTCAAGTCCTGGAATAATCCCCGGGCTATCACATACCGCCGTCTTAATCTCATCCCCGATGATCTGGGTACAGCTGTGAATGTCCAGCAGATGGTGTTTGGTAATTTTGGTGAGAGATCTGCCACAGGTGTCGGGTTCACGCGGAATCCTGCCTCTGGAATAAAGGAGCTGTATGGTGAGTTTTTGATCAATGCCCAAGGGGAAGACGTTGTTGCCGGAGTGCGTACGCCGATGCCTCTCAATGTACTGGAGGAGAAAATGCCGGAGGCCTACAAGGAGCTGGCGGAAATCACGACTGAATTGGAAAAACATTACAGGGATATCCAGGATTTTGAATTCACCATTCAAGAGGAAACGCTCTTCATGCTCCAGACGCGCAGTGGAAAGAGGACTGGGCAAGCTGCGGTTAAAATTGCCGTTGACTTGGTCGAAGAGGGATTGACATCGAAAGAGGAAGCCCTGATGCTGGTCGAGCCCGAGGCTCTCAACCAGCTTCTCCATCCGGTCTTTGATGTGGAGGATAAAGCCAAGCTTGATGTTCTCGCAAGAGGGCTGGCTGCCTCTCCTGGAGCCGCTGCTGGTCAGGTGGTTTTTACCGCCGATGAGGCCGTGGCTTGGAGCAAGGATGGAAAAAAGGTCATTCTTGTGCGTGAAGAAACCTCCCCGGATGACATTCATGGGATGAGTGCGTCACAGGGGATTCTGACGGCCACAGGCGGGATAACCTCTCATGCGGCCGTCGTCGGACGTCAGATGGGAACGCCCTGTGTTGTCGGGTGCAGTGAAATCAGACTGAATGAAGAAAAAAAGATGTTTACAGCCGGGAATGTGGAGATCAAAGAAGGGGAATGGATATCCATAGATGGGACATCCGGAGATGTCCATGGCGGACAAATTGCCACTCAACCTTCAGAAATCATCCAGGTCATCGAGGGGAAAATAAAACCTCAGGAAAGCATGATCTACCAGGATTTCAACAAGCTGCTTCAATGGGCAGACCAGATTAAGAGGTTGAAGGTACGTTCCAATACGGATACCCCTGAGGATGCGAATATGGCTCTGGCTTTTGGTGCAGAAGGAGTGGGACTGGCACGGACAGAGCATATGTTTTTCGAAAGGGAACGACTGCCTTTTATCAAAGAGATGATCCTCGCCGAAACGGAAGAGGAAAGACGTTCGGCATTAAGCCATCTGCTCCCGTTTCAGAAGGAAGACTTTTATGGGCTTTTTAAGGCCATGGAGGGTTATCCTGTGACCATCCGAACTCTTGATCCTCCCCTTCATGAATTCCTGCCCCGAAAAGAAGACTTGATGGTTGAACTTGCAGTTCTCAAATCATCTCACAGCGATCAGAAAGAAAAAATTCAGGAATTGGAGAAGCTCCTCGAGCGGGTCAAAACTCTCTCTGAATTTAATCCCATGCTTGGACATCGAGGCTGCAGGTTAGGCGTGTCTTATCCCGAGATTATAGAGATGCAGGCTACAGCTATATTTGAGGCGGTTTGTGAGTTGGCCAAGGAAGGGGTAAAAGTTTATCCGGAAATTATGATTCCTCTAGTTGGGATTAAGCAGGAGCTGACCAACCAGAAAAAAATCATCCTTTGCGTTGCCGAAAAAGTCATGAATAAACATAAAGTCAAGATTGACTATTTGATCGGAACTATGATTGAAATTCCCAGAGCGGCCATCACAGCCGACGAGATTGCCGAGGAGGCGGACTTTTTCTCTTTCGGCACCAACGATTTGACCCAGACTGTTTATGGGTTGTCCCGCGATGATGGGGCCGGATTTCTTGCGCATTATCTAGCCCACGGGATCTGGAAAGACAATCCCTTCGAGACCGTGGATATCGAAGGTGTTGGCGAACTCATGAAAATGGCTGTCCAAAAAGGTCGTGCTACCAAACCTCATTTAAAAGTGGGCATCTGTGGTGTGCATGGAGGAGACCCCCGTTCTATCTATTTCTGCCACGAAATCGGATTGGATTATGTCAGCTGCTCTGCTTACCAAGTCCCCATTGCCCGCCTTGCGGCGGCACAGATCACGCTCAGAGAAAAAAAAGCGTCGGAACAACCGGACTAAATCAGTGTTTGCCTGATGCTTTATGGACCATATTTTTTAGGATATAAGCGGCCATGGCCGGGTTGGCACAAAGCCTCCTCTTGGCGTAGGCCGTGGCATACTTCCATTTCTCGGCGAATGGGACATAGAGCCGTACAGGGATGCCTTCTTTGATGAGCTGGTCCTGGAATGCCTGCTTCGGGACTCCCATGAGCATCTGAACCTCATATCTGTCCTTTTTAACATGAAGCCTCTCGGCGATGTTGATGGATTGCTCGATGATCGCCTCGTCATGAGTGGCGATTTCGGCATAATGACCATCTTTGAACAAAACTTCCAGCTGTGACAGCAGTTTTGTTTTCATCTCCGCTTTACTCTGGAGTGCGATCTCTTTGGGTTCGTTATAAATCCCGATACACATCCGGATACGGGCGTTCAAACCTTCAATAGACTTGATGTCGTCATCGGTACGAAAAAGCCGGGACTGCAGGACCGTACCGAATGTCGGAAATTCTTTGTGGATGGTCCGGAAGATATCCAAAGTCATATCGGTGAATGTGTGGTCCTCCATATCGAGAGTGACTTTGATATCATGCTCTGAGGCACGGGCGACAATGTTCGTAATAATTTTTTGACAGTGCTCTGTACCCTTGTGGCTTCCCAACTGTGTCGGCTTTAAGGATATGGTGGCAAATTCCTGTTTGCCGAGGGCATCGATAAGCCTTTCGTAGACGCCAACACTGTATTGGACATCTTCATCCTTATCAAGTTCTTCGCCCAGGAGGTCGATGGTTGAGTTGACGTGCCGCTCCTCCCAAAATTTTCGGGCCGTATTCACAGCGGCCTCGATGCTGTCGCCGGCAACATAAGGACGGGCAAAAAGCTTGACTAGAGGAGTGGGAGCCAGGTTGATTATGAAATTTTTAAGACCCATGAAAAACTCCTTTTAATCTGAATTATTCAGATTAACATGTTATTTATGATAAAAAAGTAGGAGTAAGATAAAAAACTAATCCATTTTCTGACAAACTTCAAGAAGAGTTTTCGATTTTCTTGAAATTAATGAAGCTTTGGTTGAGCTTGTGTCCTTTTTCTGATATCAATAAACTTTCATGCCTCCTTTAAAGAACCTCCTTCAGATTTTCCAAAGGGGGAAGTTTCCTTTCAAGTTTATTTACAGTGACAAGTACTGGATGCACAATATGAAGAACCATGTCTTCCCTGTTGAAAAATACAGGCTGATTTATGAAAAACTCCTCATGATGGGCGCCAGAAAAGAAGATTTTCTTCTGCCCCAGCCTGCGTCTGTTGAAGATGTCCTTCTTGCTCATACGCCAAAATATGTTAAAAAGCTCAGAACGGGGAAACTTTCCCACGCAGAGGTGATGAGCCTGGAACTGCCCTATACCCATGAACTTTTTGAATTTGCGTTGATGTATGTGGGAGGAACAATTGTTGCGGCTGAGCAGGCTTTGAAGGACGGCCTGGCTGTTCACCTTGGAGGCGGCTTTCATCATGCCTTTGCAGACCATGGAGAGGGCTTCTGTGTCCTCAATGATGTGGCCGTGGCTGTTGAGAAGATGAAGAAGGAAGGGAAGGTTGCCAAAGTTATGGTGGTTGACGTGGATGTCCATCAAGGGAATGGGACGGCGGCCATCCTTTCTAAGAAGGACTATGTGTTTACGTTTTCTATCCATCAGATGGACATCTATCCTGCAGAAAAGCCTAGAAGCAGTTTAGATGTTGGACTGTGGACAGGGGATGGGGATGAGAAATATCTCTCTGCTTTGAATGCGCATTTTCCTCGCTTGTATGAGGAGTTCCATCCAGACTTGGTTGTCTATCTTGCCGGTGCGGATCCCTTTGAAAAGGATCAGTTGGGCAGTCTGAAGTTGACAAAGGAAGGGCTAATGGAGAGGGGAAGGCTTATCATCAGAGAAGCACGCAGCCGAAAGATCCCAGTGGTTGTCCTTTTAGCCGGAGGATATGCTCATGATGTCCAAGATACTGTAGCCGTCCATCTCAACACCATAAAAGTGGCTCGAAAAATGCAGAGGAGGTACGCTTAGCTGTCCTTCTTTTTGTCTGGATCGGTCTCTGTATTCAACCAGTCCAAATATTTTCCAAAGCCATGGATTAGAGAAACGGCGATGACCTCGGGCACCTCATAGGGGTGGATGGCTACGAGAGTTTTTTCGAGTTCGGAATAACGTTTGGCCTGAGTCTTTATGAACAGGATATGCTCATTATCTTTAGTGATTTTTCCCTGCCACCAGTATACGGATTTGCAGGCTGCCGTTCGAGTCACACAGGCGGCCAACCTCTTTTCAACGAGGTGTTGTGAAATTTCCTCTGCCGTTTTTTCATCGGGAACGGTCGTCAAAACAAGAAGTTCTTCTGACATGTTGTCCTCCTTCTTTGTGCTCGGTTTCTAATCCTGCAACAAGATATGGGTAAATACTTTTGCGTTGTTGACCATATTGTCGATCACACAATATTCATTGGGCATATGGGCAGTCTCGTCCAACTTGGACCAGCAGGCCGCTTCGAATCCCGCATCACGAAAAACAGCTGCGACCGTCCCCCCTCCAATTCCGGTGGGTTTAGCCTCCAGCCCATAGATATCTTTGACAGCCTTTTTCAACACATGAACGACTGGTGCATCTGGTGAGGTGGGGGGAGCAGCCGGGGCTTTCTGCTCTTCTTCCATGGTGATGGTCACACCAAAATCCTTTTCGATGCGTCCTGTCATTTCTCTTATTTTGTCCTCCACATCCGGGATGGAATAACGGGGCAGAATTCGGCTGTCCATATAGAAGACATCTTCTCCGGGAATCGTATTGATATTGGGAACATTGGCCTCCTTCTTTGTCGGTTCAAACGTGGAGATGGGGGGATCAAAAAGCGGATCTTTTTCTCCAAATAAAGAATAGAGCTTGTTGAGTTCGGTCACGAGGAAAGAATTGGCTCGGAAACTGTTGATCCCTTTTTCCGGAGTTGAACCATGTGCTTGCTTTCCATGTGCCGTAAACTTGAGCCAGAGGATGCTCTTTTCAGACACTTCAATCATGGTGCCGTCCTCATTGCCTGTGTCTGGAACAATGATCAGGTCCTCCGTGCTAAACGCTTTGGTCTGGTTGAGTACGTATGTGATGCCTTTATCGTTTCCTGTCTCTTCGTCCGCCACCAGGGCTATGCCCACATCATAGTTGGGCAAAACTCCATGAGCCTGGAAAGCCTTTAAGGCAAAGAGAGAGGCCACCATGTCCTGCTGGTTATCTTCAACCCCTCGCCCAAAAAGTTTCCCTTCTTTCACCCAGGCTTCAAAGGGATTGCCCTCCCATTGAGCCAACTCGCCCGGAGGGACGACATCCATATGGGTCATAATCCATATTTTCTTCAAAGATTTTTTCCCTTTGTAGGTCGCCAAAATATTTGGCCTATCTCCTGAGGGAGAATCGAGATCAGGCGCCTTAATCACTTCGATATCTGCATATCCACCCTTTTTTAGAAATTCAAGTAGGTATTCGGCTTTTTTGGTCTCTCCTTCGCCTCCGGAAGAAGGTGAAATGGCAGGGAAAGAACAAAGTTTGATCTGCATATCGACCATATCGTTACGATAAGAATCGATTGTATCCTTGATTTTATTAAAGATGTCCATGTTTTTTCTCCTTAACTCGGAAAATTCTATCACTGCATGTGTTGAGAAGCAAGACCTTTGCAACTATTTTCCTTTCTTCTACTTGCAGAGAGCATGGAAGAGGAGCATCTTGACATTTTCCCCTATTGAGACTACATTACCCCCAAATGCGAATTGGATTTGATCTCCGTCCTTTTCTGCGGCAGGCAACGGGAGTCGGCATCTATTACAAGAACCTACTTTTTTCGCTGGCTCGGATTGACACCGACAATCAGTACTATCTTTTTTCTTCATCGTACAAGGACAGGTTTAACCAAGAAGAATTACCTCCCTTTTCTCATCGTGAATTTCGCGATGCCCGTTATCCCGTTAAACTGATAAATTTTTTGTGGCAAAGACTGGGATGGCCTTCTCTAGACAAGTTTTTCAACACGGAATTAGACCTCACTCATTCTCCCATTCCCCTTTTGCTTCCAACCAAAGGAAAAAAGATAGTCACAGTCTATGACGTGTTTTTTATGGACTTTCCGGCCTTTGTGCAAGGTGAAGCGCGAAAGAATTTTGCTCAAAAAATAGAAAACTCTCTGTATCGAGCCGATGGAATTTTGGTAATTTCGCAGTTTGTCAAAGATCAAATCCTTAACCGATTTTCACTGAATGAAGATAAGATCAAGGTCGTCTATCTGGGTGTCAATCCCGACTTCAAAAATAAACCATCGATGGCTCAAACGGAAACTGTAAAAAAAAAGTATGCTCTGCCTTCAACTTTTATTCTTTTTGTCGGTGCCATCGAACCCAGAAAAAACCTGGTCAAATTGATCGAGGCCTTGGGATTCATCCGTGAAAAATCGTATGACGTTTCCCTTATTATCGTGGGGAAAAAGGGGATGGATTATCAAAATCTAAAAAAAAAAATAGAGGATATCAAACTTCAGTCCCAAGTGTTGTTCTTGAATTATCTTCCTGAGGGAGATTTAAAAGCCCTGTATCATCTTGCCTCATGCTTGGTTTTTCCCTCTCTCTGTGAGGGATTCGGCCTGCCTTTGGTTGAAGCCATGGCCAGTGAATGTCCACTTGTGATCTCTCGTTCTCCGGCTCTTCCGGAAATCGCTAGGGATGCGGCCCTTTACTTTCATCCTGATGATGCTGAGGAAATGGCCAGCCAAATCATCACGGTATTGGAAAACGAGGATAAACGAAAGATTCTTATCGAAAAAGGAAACCGGAGAGTGCGGGATTTTAGCTGGACGCATACAGCCGAAAACACACTCGAATTTTATGGATCGGTTCTGAAAAAGAGAAATCTGCAGTGAAAATTGCCGTGGACTGTTATGAATCGGGTGCCTATGCCACGGGTGTGGGACGATCGATCGAAAATGTCCTTAAAGAACTTGTGCCGATGATGCCCAATGTTGAATTTATAGTGCTGAGTCGCGAACCAATCGAAAAATATGTGCCTCCAAACATCGTTCAGTATGTTTTGTCACCCGATAAGGGCTACTTTCGCTGGCAAAATGGGCCCTTCCGCCGTAAACTAAAACAGATTCAACCCGATATCCTCATTGCTTCCAACTACACTCTCCCTGTTTTGACCCGATGGAAATCTATCCTCGTTGTGCATGATATATCGTTTGTCTCTCATCCCGAATGGTACACGACCAAGGAATCTATAAAAAGAAAATATTTTGTCCAGCGAAGCGTGAGAAAAGCCGAATATGTTGTGGTCGTTTCCAGGAGCGTCAAGGGAGAGCTGATGAAATACCTGGATATCGAACCCGGGAAGATTGAGGTCGTGTACCATGGTGTCGAGGATCGCTTTCAAAAAAGTCCGGAAAACCGGATCGATGAGTGGAAGCGGCAAAAGGGACTAGACAAAAAACTCATTGTTGGATATTTGGGCTCAATTTTTAACCGGAGACACATTCCTGTACTAGTAGAATCATTGGAACTCCTGCGAAGAGACCTGCCGGAGTTGGTTCTGTACATCATCGGAAAAGACATGACACATCCGCCACAAGATATGGCCACACTTTTAAAAAAAGATTGGATCAAATGGGAAGACAAGCTGGAGAGTGAAGACGTAATTCTGTTCTACTCAGCGTTGGATGTCTTCGCATATATATCAGAGTATGAGGGCTTCGGACTTCCTCCGCTTGAATCGCTTGCCTGTGGAACCGTGCCTGTGCTTCTGAATAAATCTTCTCTAGGTGAAATTTATCAAGACATGGCATTCTTTGCGGATGAGCCTGTGGTTGATCAGGTCGCTGAGGCGCTCACGGATGCCATTCAGGATTTTAAGGCTAAATCCCAGATTCTAGAAAATTTTGCTCAGAAACGCTCTTTGTTTTCCTGGAAAAACTCTGCAAATGGTTTTAAGCGCTTGATAGATGATATAGGAACACACCGAAATGCCTGAGTTCTCTGTGATTCTCGTCAGTTTCAATGACCGGATCCACCTGGAAAAATGTCTCCAATCACTTATGGCTGTTTCCCCGGAAAAAAACATGGAGGTTGTCGTTGTGGACAACAACTCTTCCGATGGCAGTCCGGATCTTGTTGAAAACCGATTCCCCGATGTCAAACTTATTCGAAACAAAAATAATTTGGGATTTGCGAAAGCCAGCAATTTGGGGATCCGTGCATCTGTTGGAGAATTTGTCCTGTTTTTAAACATCGATACGGACATTAATGTCCAGGCCCTAAACGTTCTTCTCGAAAAGATTAGGGAAAATCCTTCGATTGGTGCCGTTGGGCCTGCACTTCTGTCGGGAAAAAAAATCTATCAGGTCTCCTTCGGAAAAAGGGTCGATTTTTTCTCTCAATTTATCCAGAAAGGATTTCTCAATCTCTACTATGAAAAAAAGTTGAAATCCGACAACAAGGTCCGGGATGTGTGTTGGCTGAGTGCGGCCTGTCTGCTGGTTAGGAGGAAAGCCTTGGAAGAGGCCGGATGCTTTGATGGAAATTATTTTCTTTATTTTGAAGACATTGATTTGTGCTACAAGATGATCCAGGCGGGTTGGACACTGCGGTTTCTTCCTCAGGAACATATCATCCATATTGGAGGAACAAGCACATCTGCGGTGAAAAACTCCAGCCGTTATCACTACAGAAAAAGCCAGATCTATTTTTATAGAAAACACAACTCCCGGCTTTCCCAAGGATTGCTGCGGATCTATCTTTGGTTGAATTTCACCTTTTCTCCCATCCTTGTTCGTGGACGAAATGCGGAGGATTTTCGGAGAAAAGATTTTTTGCGTCTGCTCGACAAAGAGAATTGATGACCAAGATAAAAGTTTTAGAAATGATTGATTCGACTTTCCTGGGTGGTGGTCAGATCAATTTGCTCTCTCTGGCTGCGTCCCTTGACAAATCTTTATTTGAAGTCCTTGTATGTTCCGGTGACGGAGGAGCTTTAGTCGAGGCCGTTAAAAACAAAGGGATAAGGCATATTCCCATCCCCATTACAAAAAGAATCAGTCGGAAAATTGCCGCTGAAATCGTTGATATATTGTCTGAACACAACATTGATGTGCTTCATACACATGGCGGAGTAGCTGGATTTTACGGCCGTTGGGCTGCGCGCAAGAACAGGATTCCTGTTATTGTCCATACGCTCCATGGGATCCATTATCTTCACTACAGAAATTTTGTTCTCAAATTTGGTTACGTTTTATTAGAAAAATGGTTTTCACGGTTTACAGATACTGTCATTTATGTATGTGATTCCGATAAAACCCTTGGCAAAAAATACGGTCTTGTTCCGGAAAGAAAAAGTGTTGTCATCCGGAATGGGATTGACTTTGAAATGCCTAAGCAAAAGCTAACTGAGGAGTTGGACTGGGGAGAAGAACTGGGAATCAATCTCTCGCAGCCTATCGTGGGGACGGTTGCGCGGCTTCACCGGCAGAAAGGAATCCCCTATCTTTTGGAGGCCGCCCGAATGCTGTCACAGGAGATTCCAGGGATACAGTTTCTGATCGTAGGAGGAGGGCCATGGAGAGACAGATTAAAAGAGCAGAAAAATCGTTTGGGCTTGGAGAAGGTTGTCCATTTCCTCGGTGAAAGAAAAGAAATCCCTCAAATTCTCTCTCTTTTTGATGTTGTAGTTCTCCCCTCTCTATGGGAAGGACTGCCTTATTCTTTGCTGGAAGCTGGGGCCTTGGGAAAACCTGTTGTGGCCACGGATGTCGATGGGGTGAAGGAAATCATTACAGACGAAAAAACTGGAATTCTTGTCCCACCAAAAAGTCCAAGAAGGCTCATGGAGGCCTTGCGCCGGCTCATTGAGAATAGAGATTTGTCTCTTCGCCTGGGAGCGGCCTTGAAGGAAGATCTTCAAGACAGGTACGCCCTCTCGCGTATGATCGAGGATGTCCAAAACCTCTATCTTCGGCTCTACCGTGCAAAGATCATCCCCCACTAGATCCCTTTATCCTCCTCCTTCCCTGGGGTAGGATTGACAATTATTGATTGCCTTCATATAATCAACATCGATGGAAAACCTAAAAGTGGCCCTCATCCATGACTGGCTGACAGGTCAGCGTGGGGGAGAAAAAGTGCTGGAAGTTCTTTGTGAGATCTTCCCTGAGGCTCCCATCTTTACTCTTTTTCATTTCCCGGGGACACAAATAAAATCCATTGAAGAGAGAGAGATTCACACCAGCTTTCTTCAGCGTATGCCGTTCCTGCGCAAAAAATACAGGTCCTATCTGCCGTTGTTTCCCCTGGCTGTTGAACTTTTTGATCTGCAGGATTTTGATATGATCGTTTCCAGCTCTCACTGTGTAGCCAAGGGCGTCATTCCACGTCCGGATGCTCTGCATGTTTGCTATATCCATTCCCCTGTCAGATATGCCTGGAATCAGTATTTTGCCTATTTTTCTCCACAGAAGCTCGGTTTTTTTTCACGAAGGCTGATCCCATTTTCGATTCACAAGCTGCGGCTTTGGGATGAATCCTCCTCACATAGAGTGGATCACTTTATTGCGAATTCCAAAACAACAGCCCAGAGGGTGCAAAAATACTACAGGCGTCAATCGGATGTGATCCATCCGCCTGTGGACTCTGATTTTTTCCGGCCGGATGAAGAACAAGAGGACTATTTTTTAATAGTCTCCGCGCTTGTACCATATAAAAAAATTGACCTGGCCATCCAAACTTTTAATCAGAATGAAAGGGTCCTCAAAATTGTGGGACAGGGGCCTGAATACAAGAGACTCAAGAAGATGTCCAAGACAAACATTCAGTTTCTCGGCTCCACGGATGAGATAACCCTCCTAAAGACTTATCAGCAGGCAAAAGCGTTGATCATGCCGGGAGAAGAAGATTTCGGTATCAATGCCTTAGAGGCGCAGGCCTGTGGAATTCCCGTCCTCAGTTATGCTCGAGGGGGAGCTTTGGAGACCGTTATTTCAGGTGAAACAGGCGTGTTTTTCCCTGATTTGAGTGTGGACAGTTTTTTGAGAGCGCTTGACAAATTGGAGACCATTACATTTAATAAAGAGGCCATCCGTGCCCATGCCCAGAATTTCTCTCGAGAAAAATTTAAAGAAAATATCGATACGTTCTTACGGGAAAAATGGAATAATTTTGTGAATCAAAGATGATTAGAGAAAAAAGAACGCGTCTTATCAGGATTTACATCCTGAGTGATTTTGTTGGGATCGCCCTGGCCTATTTTTGTTCCTACTTTTTTCGATTCAAGACTTTTATTCCAATCAATCCTGAAAGGGGAACTCCTGCTATAAAGTCTTATATTATTATTTTTCCACTCTTTCTATGTCTCCACCTTTTAATATTTTTCATTCAGGGATTTTATAGAACTCGGTTAAAAAGGATCAAGATTGATGATTTCTTTTTCGTGGCTATCAATGTCATCTTTACTATCCTGATTGTCCAAGCCGTGCTCAGCTATCTTTCCAGCTATAGCCAGGGGCTGGCTCCCCTATTTCGCATGACTTTTAAGATGTCTCATGGTTTTCTCGCAATTTATGCTGTTTACTTCATTCTGTTCATCCTGTTCCTCAGGTTCCAGATCTATTTTTTCATGAAAAAACGATTCGCAAAAGGGATGAATCTCCAGAATATTCTCGTTGTTGGAGCCGGAGAGATGGGGAAGGCCGTGACTCAGAAACTCTTGCAGTTAAAAGATTTAGGTTTTGAAGTGAGGGGTTTTTTGGATGATAACATGGACGTTGGAAAAGAAATAAAAATAGGTGGAGGGCTAAAAATTCTAGGACAGATAAGAGATTTGGAACGTATTCTTGAAAGCGAGCAGATCAGCGATGTTTATGTGGCTCTTGATCTGAATAATTACTCCCAGATATTAGAGACCTTAAAAGTGGTGAACAAATACGCTGTCAGTGTTCGGCTGGTTCCAGACCTCTTTCAACTTCTCACCCTGAAGGCCAAGCTGGAAGATCTGGATGGATTTCCAGTCATAAGCATCGATGAGTCTCCATTAAGGGGGATGATGCTGTTTTTAAAAAGAGGAATGGATGTCTGTGTATCCGTTGTTCTTTTGATTCTTCTTATGCCGATTTTTTTCATTGTAGGGATTTTGATTAAACTGACATCAAAAGGACCGGTGTTCTATCACCAGGAGCGGACGGGTGTGGATGGAAATAAATTTGTGATGCATAAATTCAGGACGATGGTTTGTGATGCCGAGGCGCAGAGCGGCCCTGTGATGTGTGTGCCGGATGATCCAAGGATCACCAAGATCGGCCGGATATTAAGAAGATTCAGTATTGATGAATTTCCTCAACTTTTTAATGTTCTTAGGGGGGAAATGAGTCTTGTCGGACCTCGCCCGGAGAGACCTGTGTTTGTGAAAGAATTTCGGGAAAAAATCCCGAAATATATGCTCCGGCACAAGGTTAAATCCGGAGTAACTGGATGGGCTCAGGTTCATGGATTGCGTCAAGATACTCCCATCGATAAAAGGCTTGAATATGATTTTTTCTATATCCAGAACTGGTCTTTCGCTCTGGATTTGAAGATTCTTTGGAAGACACTGCGAAAGGGGTTTATAGACAAAACTGTTTAACCAGAACTATCTTAAGGGTTCAAGGATTCGAGGATTCAAGGGGTTTTTTTTTCTAACGATTTAATTTATCAGTCTCAATATAACCCAGGTCCCCAATAATAATATCCGGGTTTCTATCTCATACTTTGATTCTTAATTCTTTAAAATTCTTAAATGTTTTTCACTAGAATCCTCGAATCCTTATTTTGTTCTCTTATACTGGCGGTATCCGTGGATGCCGATGAATGTGTAGTGTGCGGCAGAAAGGATTGCCAGGACCAGGGCGAGTAAATAGACCTGTGCAAGATAAGAGGGGGCTTTCCCGAGCGAATTGTAAAGGAGCACAAGAGTCAAGAGACCCATTTCTACAACAGTACAGACCTTACCTATCATGGAGGGTCTGGCCTCTGTTGTTTTTGTCAATTTGATGTAGGTCAGTGCTCCTGTAACTATATAGAGGTCTCTAAAAATAACTACAGCCACCAGCCAAACAGGGATGGTGTTAGGGGTGCTGACTGCTGGAAGGGAAAGGAAAATAAAGGTGGATGCTATGAGCAGTTTATCTGCTGCAGGATCCAGGAAAGTTCCGAGTTTTGTTTTCTGCTGCCAGACCCGGGCTGCGATTCCATCCAGGAGATCTGTCGTAACCGCGAAGAGGAAGACGAAAAAAGCCTGGGTAACTTTATGCTGCAGTATCAAAGTAATTAAAACAGGGATAAGGAGAATCCTCAGCATACTGAGAATATTTGCTGCCGTGAATAAGTTCTTTTTAGTTTTTTTAACCATGCTGAAAAGAAGGGGTCCGGTTTACTATTCGATCAGGGCCAGGATGATATCAAATAGGCTTATGGTTTCTCTCCCTGTAATAGGGGCGTCTGGCTTGAATTTTTTATCCGAAAAGAGGCTCATTATATCATACGAAATGATAGTGAGGATCGGCTGGTAATAGAAGTTGGAAGGGGTGACATCTGCAATCTGGATTCTGTCGAGGGGGATCTGCTGAATGAACCTATGTCCTTTTTCATCCAGGTAAATGATGAGGCGCACAAGAATTTCTGCCATTTCTGCGCGGCTCAGGATTTTTTTTGGCTGGAATTCATGATTGGCGTAGACATCAATGAGACCATGGGTTGTCATCTTGAGTATGAATTTAGCTGCCCAGGATGTGGCGATATCGACGATAATAGTAGGAGATTGTGTTGGATCTTCTATGATGTCTTTGAATTTTACTCCAAGCACAGCGGCAACGTCTTCTTTGGTCACAGCCTCACGGTTGGGAATGTTGTCGTACTGGCTCGGAAGCTCAAAAATTCCCAATCTGTTCTTGATGATTTCCAGGCGCTCCTTTATCTGGAGATTGTCCGGTTCACTGAGGCTTAATTCTTCATAAATCTTTAGACTTTTATTATAGTCTTGGATTGTAAAAAGAATATCCCCGTACAGTTTAAGGATTTCACTGTTTTGCGGGTCATACGTGCTTGCGGCTTTGAGATGAACGAGAGCGCTTTGATGATTGTTTTCTTCGTTGTAGATGCCTGCGAGTGAAAAATGTGCATCGACCGATGTGGGAGAATAGAAGAGCGCCTTAAGGTAAGAGGCTTTGCCTTTCTCCGGCTCTCCTGCAGAGACGAATGTTCTGGCTTCCTGAAGGGCCATGGTAGTTTTTTGGAATTTGAAGGCCGTGTACCTGGATTTTGCCCAGGGATGTTCTGGAGCCAGGTTGATGATGTTTCTGAATTCCGTGAAGGCAGAATCTTCGCGTCCTGTTTCTTGATAAATTTGGGCCAAACCGACATGGATGAGGACCAAATCCGGATAGGTCAGAAGAGCGGCTTTGAAGAATTCCTCTGCTTTTTGGATGTCATTCAATAAGTAAAGAGCATAACCCAGTCCGGCGAGGTAGAGTGGGCTTTTCTGACCCAATTTGATGAAAGCTTTTTTTGCTCTGTCTCCATCGCCCCGTGCTAAATTTGTCCAAGCTTCTTCTGTGAGAATCCGTTCCTCCAGTGACATCTCTGCGATAACGGACTCAGGGAAGCGCTCTACATAAAGTGTAGGTGAAGGAGGACTGTAAGTCGTGCAGGACCAACATAGACAGACAAGAACAACACATGCCGTGATTCCTTTCTTTACCAATTAGGCTCTCCTCGTTTGATGTAGGGTAGAAAATTGAGCATTGAATTTGGATTTGCCATTATTTTCAATTCGTAAAATTCCCTATTTTCTCTTCTTTTTAACACAATTGACCATTTAGGGAAAGATTGAACTATGTTTTTATTTTCTTTTGGGATTTCCAAATAGAAGAGCTTGAGTTTTTTGAAGAGGAGAAACCGTAGCTTTTCCATCAGTTCAGAGATCCCATCTCCGGTTTTCGCGGAGATGTAGATGTTCTTTCTGCCGGTTTCAACTTTTTTCCTGAGAAGCTCTGTGGAGTTGGGCAAAAGATCGACTTTGTTAAAAATTTTGAGGATTGGGACATCAGAAATCCCAAGATCGATCAGGATTTTTTCCACGGTCTCGATTTGGCTCTGGCAAAAAGGAGAGCTGGTATCGATCACATGACAGATGCAATCTGCTTCTTTGACTTCTTCAAGAGTGGCTTTAAATGCTGTGATGAGCTCATGAGGGAGTTTTTTAATGAGACCGACCGTATCACTCAGAAAAAAATAAAGTCCATCCTGGTAGAGGACGCGCCGAATGACAGGATCCAGAGTAGAAAAAAGCTGGAAAGAGGTGGTCTTTGTCTCCTTAGAGAGGAGGTTGAAGAGAGTCGATTTTCCTGCATTGGTGTATCCGACAAGGGAGACGACCGGAGCGGGAACCGTGTTCCGGCTTTTTCGCTGGTTGTGTCGTCTTTTTTGAATTTTTTTAATGTCCAGCTTGATCTTTGAAATTCGATCTTTAATTCTCCGCCTATCCTCCTCGAGTTTTTTTTCACCTGGGCCGCGTGTTCCTATTCCGCCACCAAGACGAGACATGGCCAGGCCTTTGCCGAGCAGTCGAGGAAGGAGATAGCTGAGTTGAGCCAGCTCGACTTGGAGTTTTCCTTCATTGCTTTGGGCTCTCTGAGCGAAAATATCGAGTATAAGCTGGGTGCGGTCTAAAACTTTACACTGAAATTTGTCTTCCAGGTTGCGTTGCTGGATGGGAGTAAGGTTATGTTCAAAAATAAGAAGGTTTGCCTCGAGTTTTTCTTTGAGGATGAGGAGCTCTTCGACTTTTCCTGTGCCAATAAGAAACTTAGGGCTGATGACGGCTTTAAATTGGAAAACTTCATGGATGACTTCGGTGCCTGCGGTTAGGGCCAGTCCCTTCAATTCTCGCATAGATTCCTTGGCCTCGGATTTGTCCTTTTTGTCGGTTCCCAGAAAAATGAGGATGGCTTTTTCTATCATCAATCTAAAAATTCTTTTGTACGCTCTTCTAAAGAATCAAATTCCTCCGGATTGAACCACTCGATTCCCTCCATTTTACGGAACCATGTCATCTGCCTTTTGGCATAATGGCGTGTGTCCCGCTTGGTGAATATCACGGCCTCTTCCAGCGTGAGTTCCTTCTTTAGATGTTTCAGGACATGTTTATAACCGAGAGCCCGGAATGGAGGGCTCTCTTCTTTCACTCCCTTATCGAGGAGGTTTTTCACTTCGTTGACAAGTCCTCCCATGAACATTTTATCCACTCTTTTTTCGATATTTGTGTATAAAATCTGCCTGTCGATTTTGAGCCCAATTTTTAGGACATGGAAATCAGCGACAAAAGAACGAGTTTGAGCAAAATGTTCTGTGAGAGATGTGTTTGTCGCTTCAAAAACTTCCAGAGCACGAATAATTCGATATTTGTCATTTGGCCCGATTTTTTCTGCATACCGGGGATCAACAATTTTCAGTCTTTTGCTCAAGCTCTTGAGTCCATTTGCGTTAGCCTCTGCTTCTAAACGTTTTCGTATATTCGGATCACTTTTTCCTTCTGGGAAAAGTCCATCCAGGAGAGCTTTCAAATAAAGCCCTGTGCCTCCAGTGATGATGGGAATCTTGTTTTTTTTGCGAATATTTTCAACAGCCTCGAGAGCTAATTGAATAAAATCTGCCGCGTTGAACGGAGCAAGGGGAGATATAATGTCCAGAAGATGATGTGGAATATTTCCCCTTTGATCCGGAGTCTTTTTATCGGTCCCAATATCAAATCCTTGGTAGACCTGAATGGAATCACAGTTGATTATTTCACCATCAAAAATTTTGGCGATTTTAATGGCAGTGGTGCTTTTCCCTACACAAGTAGGGCCGAGGATGATGAGAAGGTTTTTTCTTTTATGATCCAATTTTCACCAGAAGCAAAAGGACACAGAGTGTAATAAAGAGAAGCATGGCCAATATTTGTTTTTTTCGATACTTCATTTTTCGATTTTTTGGAGGTTTTGAACAAGAATGGCTTCATGTTCATCTCCAAGGGTTTTTTTTACGGCCAGCACCTCAGACACGATGATTTCGTTCAGTCCGATCAGCAAAGTCTGTTTTGTTCCCTGGCTGGAAAAGTTGAATTTTGCTTTGAGTACGGAATTCGTATCGATGTCTCCGTTGGGCTGCAGTTTGATGCTCTGGAATAGGGGAGACAGCCTTGACTTGGCCTCTTCTAGTGATTTTTCCAAAATGTTCAGGGCAACAGGTCCGAGTTCCTTTGAAATGTATTTAAAGGCAAGAACCCACTTTCGATTGAATGATGTCAAGATTGTATTGAGCTCAGCGTGGGAAAAATCAGACAGAGTGTGTTTTGCTTTTTTTGCTTGGGAAAAGGCGAATAATCCCAGACTCAGGAAGGTAAAAATGACCTTTTGAGTTTCCGTTATGCTTATTTCTGTGTGATTGTAGACTGATATTAAATTGTGCAGGTTGGAGAGCAGGTGCAGAAGATATTCTTCATGAGGAAGGAATGGGATCTGTGACTGGTGTTGAGGAAAAAGGACTTGTGCGTCAATATTTTCTTCGGGAAGGCGAGACGCAATGAAATCAAAATTTGTCATCTGTCGGGTTCCCTGAAGAATCACATCTAGAGTTCGGATCCGGCACCAAATCCGCAGTTTATCCGGTTTATTGTCCGGTTGAAAGAGGAATTCGGCATCTTCCCAGTCGAAAAAAGGAAAAATATTTGATAAAGAATAGTCCTGCATTAACCTCCATAGGTGTGAAACACCTAAAATATCCATTTGGATACAGGTTTTAATGAGGGACATGTGCTCTTGTTTGGCATGAGTAAGAATATTCTCAAGAGATGAAGTTTCGATGATGTTTTTTTTTTTGAGAGAGGTAAAAAAAATTCGTTCGTTGAAAGTATTCGAGGTTATAGCTATATTGCCTTCATCAAAGAAGAGAATTTTTTCATTTTTGCCTTGCTTAAGGGATAATCTTCCATCTCTCCTGAAATTCCAGAGATCAAACAGAAGAAACGAGAGGGGCCGCTCCCGCAGGTTTCCGAATGTGACTCTATTGTCCATTTGACTATCAATCTAATCGAGCTGTATTCTATCTCATGAAGCTGGCACTGAGCAATCCTATGGCAATGTAAAAAAGAGTTTTGAGAATCCAGAAGCCATATGAGATGAATAATGCTTTTTTGACCTCGACATTAAAAATGCTGGAGAGGGCAAAGCTGAATATTCCAAACATCCAGAGTTGGAAAATGTCAATTTGAGTGAGGATGATGAATGCTTTGGAAGTGACCTCGAGACGGGGAAGGAAAAGAGCCATTCCGGTGGATGTCTCCAGAATAGATTTTTTTGACACAATGAGCAAAAGGCGAACGGCATTTCCTAAAATCTTGTCGATGAAATTAGCATAGAGGAATCCGGAAAAAACTTGAATATATTTCCCCTCCGTAGATATTAAACGTCCCATGCCGAACATAATCAGGCATGACAATAAGAAACCTATAGTCAATGATAGAGGTGCCATAAAAAAGGTTCGAATTAGAGTTCCGGTTGGAGACGGATTTTTAAGTTTCTCCAGCATTGTGCTGTATCGTTCTTCTCCGAGACTCTCTTTGAATTTTATATTATCTTGCATGACCTTGATGCTGTCTTTTTGAGCGTAGGGAGCTGTGAGGTAGGCGAACAGAGCCCAAGCAATAAGGATGATGATGAGGGCTTCTGTCCAACGAGGTTTTTCAGATACGGCCTTGAGTGTTTGTTTTGGATTTAAAAATATGCCTAAAAATGCATTTATAAAGTTCATGCTCTATTCTCCTTTCCTTACTTCCTTCTCAATTTTCCCGTCTCTTGTGTACAAGATACGCTGAGCCTGATTGGCGATGTCTCCATCATGTGTCACTATAATGATGGTATTACCCCGAGCATGGATTTCGTGAAAGAGTTTGAGGATTTCTTGGCCGGTTTTGGAATCCAGGTTCCCTGTCGGTTCGTCCGCAAGAAGAAGTGACGGTTCATTCACCAGGGCTCGAGCGATGGCTACGCGCTGTCTCTCCCCACCTGAAAGCTCTGAGGGCCGATGGTCCATCCTGTGGTCCATCTCAACCATTCTTAGAGCTTTATGAACCTTTTCTGCACGCTCGTCTCGACTCGCTCCTTTGTAGATGAGGGGGAGTTCCACGTTATGATAGGCCGTTGCACGTGCAAGAAGGTTGAACACTTGGAAGATAAAACCGATTTCTTGATTTCGGATATAAGCAAGTTCATTTTCGCTCATTGCACTGACCTGCTTTCCATTGAGGAAGTATTCTCCTTTTGTTGGCGTGTCCAGACAGCCTAGAAGGTTCATAAGCGTGGATTTGCCGGAACCCGAAGGCCCCATGATTGCCACAAATTCATTTTGGGAGATAGTGAATGTGACTCCACAGAGGGCGTTGACCTTCTGTTTATCCATCTGGTAGATTTTCCAAAGGTCTTCAACACGGATGAACATATTGTTCTGGTTGTTCACTTGTCTTCTTCTTTGGTTCTGTCGGTCTTGATCAATTTATCGTCCTTGAGCTCGCGCAGGGCGCTGTATGGGCCCACAACAATTTCCTGTTCTTCCTTGAGGCCGGATACGATCTCAATTTTCAACTCTCCCATGATTCCTTTCTGAACCGGCTGGAATTTCACACGATCGTTTTCTACCGTGTAAACTCCCTCTTGCTGACTCTCTTGTTGCCGGTCTGTGTCCGAGTCCCTTTCCTTTAGCACTAAAGCAGAGATAGGAATGGCCAAAACGTCCTTTTTTCTTGCTGTAATGATGTCTGCGGAAGCAGACAAACCCGGCTTGAGATTGGCCGGCGGATTTTCGAGTGTGATGACAACTTTAAAATCCCTTGATTCTTGTGATGCCGTGTTTCTCTGTAGGGCAGAACTGCCGATCTCAGTCACTTTCCCGTTTATGATGGTGTCGGGGAAAGCATCCACTCTGACCTCTGCCTCTTGATTGAGTTCTACACCGACGACATCTGTTTCATCCACGTCCACTTCCACTTCCATTACGGACAGGTCGGCGATTGTCATGAGCACGGTTCCTGGATTATTCATAGTCCCCACTAGTGCGATTTCTCCTTCTTCTACTCGCAAACTCGTGATAATCCCGTCGATGGGTGAATAGTAGACCGTCTTCTGCAGGTTATCCAATGTGCTCGCAAGAGAGGCGTCTGCCTGCTTGATTTGAAAAAGGATGGCATCCTGATATGCTTTGGAGATATCATGCTGGGCCTGGGAGGATTCTAGCTGTTCCATGGAAATGAGCTTTTCATCGTAGAGTTTTTTTTGCCGTTCGTGATATTTTTCGTCTCTTTTCAGGACGGCTTCCGTGCGCATGAGGTCGGCCTTTAAAGATTGAATCCGGGCGCGATCTCTGTCCGCATTGGCTTCGTACTGAGTGGATTCGAGTTTGAGTAGAAAATCATTATTTTTTACACTCTGTCCTTCAACCACTCCAATTTTATCGATTCGTCCTGGAATATGGGCACCGATGTTGACATTTTTTTTGGGTTTGACTTCCCCTGAAGCAGAGATGATGCTTGTTAAATTTTCTCTTTTTACCTTTTCTACAGAGACTTTGAGTGCCTTTTCTCTCTGGGCCTGCATGTTCAAAATGATGATGACAGCGATTATGATAAGAACGCCCGCGATGAGAATGGGCTTTTTCCGCTTCCGCAAAAAACTTTTGTTATTATTCATATTCTCTTTCCTTGTTGAAGTATCATATTATACTACGGCTTAAAAGACAAAAAGTTTGATTGCCTGGGGAAGAAAGAGTTGGTAAACTGGGGGAGTTATGGATATGGAGATGTACCTATTGGCGGCAAAAGATGCTGCTTTTCAAGCTGGAAAGATGCTAAAACAACACAGTTCTGCTCCTCCAAAAATTCATTATAAAGGGGCTGTTGACCTTGTGACCGATTTCGATAATCGAGCTCAGGACATGATTTTCAAAAGTCTCTCAAACCATTTCCCAGAGCACGATTTTCTTGCGGAAGAAAATTTATCTAAGGAAAAAGGGTCTGAGTTTTGCTGGATTATCGATCCTATCGATGGGACAACAAATTTTGCCCATAATTTCCCTGTTTTCTGTGTCTCAATTGCTATGACATTTGAAAAAGAGATAAAACTCGGCGTGATTTATGACCCTATGAGGGAGGAAATGTTTACGGCTGTCAAGGACAAGGGTTCCGTACTCAATAATAAGCGGATTAATGTGTCATCTGTAGGAGAGTTGGATAAGAGCCTTCTGGCTACTGGATTTCCCTATGATCTGCGGGAAAGCAGCGTGAATAATTTCGATCATTTTTTAAATTTTGCCATGCGTGTGCAGGGGATCCGTCGAGGAGGATCGGCGGCGTTAGACCTATGCTATGTGGCTTGTGGACGCTTTGACGGTTTTTGGGAATTAAAACTTCAACCTTGGGACGTGGCTGCAGGGAGAGTGATTGTCCTCGAGGCCGGTGGTCGTGTTTCTGATTTTCAAAATTCTGAACCCGGTCTGTCTGGTGATGAAACCCTGGCAACAAACAGTCTTATTCATGAGCAGATGCTCAATATTTTAGGTTTTTCTCTCGATTAGTTGATGCAGTTTATGCAAAGGATTCAAGGGTTCGAGGGTTCTAGGATTTTTTCTAACGATTTAATTTATCAGTCTTTATATAAACCGAGCTTCAAGGCAAAAATATCTGAATTTCTATCTCACACTTTGATTCTTAATTCTTTAACATTGTTAAACAAGTCACTCGACCCCTCGAACCCTTGATCCCTTTCTTTATTCTTAAGATGATTCTATAATATTTAAAGAGTTCATAAAAAAAGAGGAAGAAGAGAATGAGCGATAGAATTCGGTGGAGTCAAAAAACGATGGGCATAAAGTTTGTCCTAATCGTAACAGCCTTATTGATCAGCCTGTCCTTGATGGATTGGAACCTTTTTTCTCAGGATATGCAAGAGAAAAAGGAAACGGAAGAACATCAAGAAATCCAGGCGCTCCCTCCGGACACATCCCCACTTTTGGCCCCCAGGCAGGCCGTACGTCTATCTGTGTTGAGCAGCGAAAGTTGGACGGATACTGGATACAGAGTATTGGCGGGCCAGGATATTCAGTTCCAAGCCTCAGGCGTCATTTCACTTCAAAAATATAATCCCATCGCCTTTCCGTGCAGTCCGGACGGGATGCCTATACCAACCGTTCAACAGCCTTTCCGTGATGAAAATATTGGGGCCCTGATCGGAAAAGTCGTCCTGCTGGTGGCTATCGAAGTCGATGAGGAAACAGGAGAAGAAACACGGTTTGAAGAAGAGATGCTTTTTTATATCGGTGCCCGAAATAAGGTCACCATGCCTCTCAGCGGGCATCTCTATCTCGGAGTGAATGAACTGGTTGTTGTCGATAATGTAGGGATCTTCAATACTCTCTTTTTCTTGGATGTAAGATAACCTTCATCATTCATAAAAAATGTCGATGTTTACTTTTTTGTCCCCGTGAATAGTTCAGGATAAGAGAGAAATTATTTGGAATTCTGGATATCCCCTTTTTTCTTCTTTGAGAGGAATTTTTCCAAAAACTGAATGGTGAATTCGCCATTTTGAAAATCTGCATTGGCAAGAATCTTAAGATGGAGAGATATATTTGACTTAATGCCTCCTATAGAGGTCGATTCCAAAGCTGTCTGCATTTTCTGGATTGTCTCTTCACGTTTTGAGGCATGAACGATGATTTTAGCCACAAGAGAATCATAATCTGGAGGAATCTCCCAACCTCTGTATGCTGCAGAATCCACGCGAACCCCCTGCCCCCCGGGAAGAATAAGGAAGTCAATTTTTCCCGGAGAGGGGATAAAAGTTTCGGCATCCTCTGCGTTGATCCGGCATTCCATGCTATGTCCTCTTGGCTTCATCTCTGACGGTAAGGTCAGTTTTTTCCCAGCAGCTATCTTGATTTGTTCTTTTATTAGATCGATACCATAGACCATCTCAGTGATGGGGTGCTCGACCTGGACTCTCGCATTGGCTTCCATAAAATAGAATCTTTTGCGTTCATCGACGAGAAATTCAAAGGTGCCAAGGCTTTGGTATCCGATTGCTTTCGAGGCATCCAGTGCAGCTTTTATCATTTTCTTTCGAGTTTTCTCGTCGATAAATGGAGAGGGAGTTTCCTCAATCAGTTTTTGATGTTTTCTCTGGATGGAACATTCTCGTTCTGCAAATGCAAAAACATTCCCATGCTGGTCTCCAATCACTTGAATTTCGATGTGCCTGGAAGCTTGGATGAACCTTTCCAGGTAGAGAGAAGGATTTCCAAATGCCGCTCTGGCTTCGTTTTGAGCAATCGGGAATTGTTTATCGAGATCTGCTGCTGAATGAGCAATCCTCATCCCTTTACCGCCTCCGCCTGCCACTGCCTTAAGAATGATAGGATACCCTATTTTTCGGACGACTTTTTTTGCTTCAAGGAGATCTTCGATGATGGTATCACTTCCTGGGATGATGGGAAGGTTAGCTTTTTTCATCTCCTGTCGTGCCCGGTTCTTATCGCCCATAAGCTTGATGACCGTAGAAGGAGGGCCGATAAACGTGATACCTGAATTCTCACAAATCTCGGGAAACCGAGGATTTTCAGCTAAAAAACCGTATCCGGGATGGATGGCATCCGTCTGAGTGATTTCAGCGGCACTCATGATACGGGGAATGCTGAGATAACTTTCCGATGCTTTCCTTGGCCCGATACAAACCTTCTCATCTGCGACAATGGCATGTAGGGATTCTCTATCGGGTTCGGAGAATACAGCGACGGTTTTAATGCCGAGTTCTTTGGCCGATCGTATGATCCGCAGAGCGATTTCTCCACGGTTGGCGATTAATATTTTTGAAAACATAAAAAATTTATTGGAGTTTGATGGCAAACAATCTTTGTCCGTATTCAATAGGCTTTGCGTTTTCCACGAAGATTTCGTCGACTATTCCATCCACATCAGATTCTATTTCATTCATCAGTTTCATGGCTTCAATGATGCATAACGTTTGGTTTTTCTTCACACCTTCTCCGATTTCGGTATATGGCGGTGAAGATGGATCGGGAGAACGAAAGAAGGTCCCGACCATGGGAGAAAAAATGAAGTGCCTGCTGTCCTTCTCTTCTGCATGATCTGAAGTTTGAGTGCTGGAGCCATCTCTTTCCGGAGAAGTAATAATTTGTTGAACGAGATCTGTTGGAGAAGCCTGCTGTTGGGTCTTACAAAATTTTATTTTGAATCCTTCGACTTCCAGCTCAAACTGAGACAGGTTTTTTTCCTCCATAAAGTCGATGAGTTTCTTAATTTCCTTATAATCTATTTTGTCTCTCATTGTAATTTCGGGGGAAATAATCTCTCTGTTTTATTAAAAAAAGTAGATATAATTTAAACGCTGTTCCCTAAAATGTCAAGGTGTTCCTCCTTGGCCATGAAACTGATATAATGCTTCTGAGGACAAAAAACATGTTTGATCAATTATCCGACCGCATGCAGAAGATCACGAAGTACCTCCGCGGCGAAGTGAAAATCACAGAAAAAACCATGGGAGAAGCCCTGCGTATGCTTCGATTGGCTTTTCTGGAAGCCGATGTCAATTATCGTGTTGTCAAGGATTTTGAAGCCAAAATCAAGGAAAAAGCTTTTAATGAAAAAGTTTTACAAAGCCTGTCTCCTGCCCAGCAGGTGATAAAAATTGTTAGAGATGACCTCACTGAGATTTTGGGGAAGGACATAAAAAAGCTCAAATTTTCGAGCCATCCTCCAACAATATTCATGCTGGTTGGACTTCAGGGCAGCGGGAAAACGACAACGTGTGGAAAACTGGCAAAATGGGTTCAAGCACTCAAAAAAAATCCTCTTCTCGTCTCTTTTGACCTAAAGCGACCCGCCGCCCAAGATCAGCTGAAGATGATCTCTGCAGCACTCAGCCTTCCATTTTACGAGCTGTCGAAAAATCAGATGGCTTCTCCAAAAAAAGCCCTCAAAGATGTGGTTCAACATACAAAAAGTCATGGCTTTGATCCTCTCATTGTGGATACAGCGGGGAGACTTCATGTTGACGAGGAGCTCATGGAGGAGCTCAGGTTGGCAAAGAAGTCACTCAATCCAACCGAAGTCATTTATGTCGGCGATTCTATGACCGGGCAAGATGCTGTCAAAAGTGCCCGATTGTTTGATGAAAAAATTGGTCTGGAATCCATTATCCTGACTAAGCTCGACGGTGATGCCCGTGGAGGAGCGGCTTTATCTATCGTTTCGATCACCGGTAAGCCCATAAAATTTGTGGGTACAGGGGAAAAGTTCGACCAGTTTGAAACGTTTCATCCCGACCGTATGGCCTCCCGCATCCTTGGTTTAGGAGATATCCTGGGCTTGATAGAGAAGGCTGAAAAGGATGTAGATATAAAAGAAACCGAGTTGCTGACCAAAAAAATGATCAGGGAGGATTTCACTCTAGAGGATTTTAAAAAACAGCTCGAGCAGCTACGGAAAATGGGTTCCCTGTCTCAGTTTATGGGAATGCTGCCCAAAGGTGGTCCATTTAAGAATATTTCGAAGATGAACATCGACGACAAAAAAATGATTTATTTTGAAGCTATCATCAATTCGATGACCTTGAAGGAGAGATTGAATCCAAAAATCATTCATGGAAGTCGAAGGTCGAGGATCGCTAGAGGGAGTGGACGATCTGTCTCAGAAGTCAATCAACTTCTGAAGCAGTTTTTTGAAATGAAAAAAATGATGAAGAAATCAAGCTTCCAGAAACTCCTCTCTTCTTTCCCTGGTGCATGACTCCATCGTGTTGAAATCAGTTGACTTATGAGAGAACTTTGGTTACGATTACAGTTCGTCCTTAAATTTCTATAAGAGAGCAGGTAATGATAGCATTAAGACTAATGAGACTGGGTGCAAAAAAAAGACCGTTCTATCGCATCGTGGCCATTGATTCTAGAAAACCACGAGAAAGCAAGACTAAAGATGTCATTGGATATTATGACCCCTTAAAAGAACCCCCGGATATCAAAGTTGATCTGGAAAAAGCAAAATATTGGATTGACAGGGGTGCTCAGGCTTCTAAAACAGTTCAATCCCTTCTGAATAAAGCTTCCAAATCAGAAAACTTACCAATTAACAAAACATAAGGAGGTTAAAGTGAAAGAACTTGTTGAAATGATTGCTAAAGCATTAGTGGACAATCCAGACAAGGTGCATGTTTCCCAATTGGAAGGAGAGCAAACTTCAATTTTGGAACTCACGGTTGATCCCGAAGATTTGGGTAAAGTGATCGGGAAGCAGGGAAGAACGGCTCGCGCTATCAGGGTCATTCTTGGAGCCTCGGGCATGAAGCTCAAAAGAAGGTTTAATCTCGAGATTATTGAAAAAGGATAATTTGATAAATATTGGAAAAGTTTTAAAGACACAGGGGAGGAGAGGCGAGCTGAAAGTCAAGCTTCATACCGAACCATCGGAAAAGCCTTTTTTTTTCCAGGCTATTTTTTAAAACTAAAGGACTTTCAGAAGAATTCCAGATTGAGGATTTTCGATTTCAAAAAACATTTGTAATTATAAAACTCAAGGGAATTGATACGATCTCGCAGGCCCTCGAGTTTGTGGGAGAAGATATTCTCTATCCTGTAGAGGATTTTTCTCTGTTAGAACAAGGTGAATTTCGTTTTCACCAAATAGAAGGTTGTGCTGTTGTCACTAAGAGTGGTGAGCAAATTGGCTTGGTCCACGATGTGATGACAGTTTCTGAAAATGATTTATTGGTCGTCCAAGTACGACAAGGGCGGGAAATTTTAATACCGCTGTCTCAGACAATCTGTCTAAAGATTGACTTGGAAAAAAAGACCATAATCATAGATCCTCCAGAGGGTCTTTTAGATTTAGATGAGATTTGATATAATCACTATCTTTCCTGAAATGTTTGGGAATGTTTTTTCTGTTGGAGTGCTGAAGAAAGCCCTGGGCAGAAATTTGATTGAGGTTCGTATCCACAATCTGAGAGATTTTGCCTCTGATAAACATAAACAGGTTGACGATAGACCTTTCGGAGGCAAACCTGGCATGGTCTTGAAGCCCGAGCCGATATTCGCCGCGGTCGAGGACATCCGTGAGGAAAAGAATACTCCGGTTTATCTTCTCTCTCCTCAAGGGAGGACGTTTAATTCTTCTCTTGCAGAAGAATTGACGACCTATTCGCAAATCATTATTATTTGCGGTCGTTATGAGGGAGTCGATGAACGGGTTGTTGAATATCTGGTGACAGATGAAATATCCATCGGCGATTACGTCCTCACAGGAGGAGAACCGGCAGCTGTTGTCCTTGTAGATGCGGTGTCAAGATTTGTTTCAGATGTGGTTGGGAAAAAAGAATCCGTTCAGTCGGATTCGTTTTTTGAGGGAATCTTGGATTTCCCTCAATATACAAGACCTCGGAATTTCCGAGGAATGAGAGTTCCCGAAGTGCTACTTTCAGGAGATCATAAAAAGATCGAGGACTGGAGGAAAAAAAAGTCTCTAGAAAAGACCAGGTTAAAACGTCCTGATCTTTTGGACCAAAAAGAAAAGATAAAATGATAATGAGGAAAAACCAATGGATAAAATTAATTTGGTTGAAGAGAAACATTTAAAAGATAATCTCAAACCGTTCAATGTAGGAGATACCATTAAGGTTCATGTTGTTATTCGGGAAGGAGAAAAGGAAAGAATCCAGATTTTTCGCGGAGACGTGATTGCTAAGAGGGGTTCTGGAATGGGAGCTACTTTTACGGTCCGAAAAAACTCATTCGGAATTGGTGTGGAGAGAATATTTCCCCAGCATTCCAAGATGGTTCAAGGTATCGAAGTTGTACGTAAGGGTAAAACCAGGCGTGCAAAACTATACTACCTTAGAAAACTCAAGGGGAAAGCCGCCAGAATTAAAGAAGCCAGGTAGTGGACAACTATATCTGCAATCATACATTTGTTCCTAATTAATCTTAGAGTCGGACCCGTGACCCTCACGGGAGGTATGTCTCCATTCCTCGCTGAAGCCACGGGGGCGGAGACACACTTCTCGACGTCCATCCGACTCAACTGAAGGTTGCAGAACAAGTTTTTCTCGCTGGGAAAAACGCAGCGTGATTTCTGATCGACCTGCTAGTTCACGGAGAACTCGTTCTTGATATCACGGAAATGGGGATACTTTCCTCTCCTCTAAGAATTGAACTTTTGTCTGGACTATTATATTATCTTAGAGGTACGATAGAGCCTTTAATCCCCTTTTATGGCTGTTCTGTTTGAGGATAGGATTGGCAGACTTCAGGATAGAGAGAGAGATTATCCAACAAGGTTACTCAATTATAGCGGGGCTCGATGAAGCAGGAAGAGGAGCTCTATTCGGCCCTGTCGTGGCTGCGGCTGTGGCTTTTCCGCAACCGCTTATAACAGGAGAAGGACAAACATGGTTGGATGAGATAGATGATTCCAAACTTCTGTCTCCTAAAAAAAGAAAAAGATTGGCTAAATCCATTCTCGAACATACAAGTTTAGTGGGAATTGGTTTATCAACAAATACAGAGATCGATCGACAAAATATATATTGGGCTTCATTGGAGGCCATGCGTAGAGCCATCGATAAAATGGAAATTAAACCTGAATACCTCCTGATAGATGGATTTCGTCTCGAAAATATTCCCTATCCACAGAAAAGAATTCCGAAGGGCGATAGGAAGAGTAAATCAATTGCAGCCGCTTCCATTTTGGCCAAGGTCATTAGGGATGAGATCATTGTTCATCTGGACAAGGTTTTCAATGGATATGCTCTGTGGAAGCACAAAGGGTATGGTACAAAGGAACACTATGCAGCTTTGAGGAAACTAGGACCGACGGATTTCCACAGGAATTCTTTTAATCTGGGGCTTTGAAGAAGAGAGATGACTTCTAGAAAAGGAATCGAAGCGACGGCTGAAAAGTATGTCAAACGGAGAAAGTACAAAGAGGCTGTTAAAGAATACCAAAAACTTCTCACCGGTGATGAGCAAGATATCACGATCAGAAATATCCTTGGAGATCTGTATGTCAAGATCAATCTTGAAGAAAGGGCTGTTGAAGAGTTCCTGCGGATTGCCCAACATTATGAAGACAAGAAAAATTATGCCAAATCCATCGCCCTTTTTAAGAGAATAACCCGGCTGAAACCCGGAAATTTTGAATATGCAGAAAAACTGGCCGACCTCTTCCGGGATCAGGGATTCATCTCTGAATCGAAGATAGAATATTTGCTGTTGGCGAAAAAATATTCTAATGAGGACAGGCCCAACGATGCTATCCGCGTCTACCATAAATTGCTTGAGTTGGATAGAGAGGATATGGAATCCCGATTTGCTCTTGCGGATTTGTACGAAAATGAAGGGAAGGTGGAACAGGCCATTGAAGAACTGAATGAACTGGCTGAGATCAAGATGGCCGGAAAAAAATATGCGGAGGCTAAACCTCTGCTCGATCGAGCCAAAGACTTACAGGAGGACCATCCTCGTACACTCTCCAATCTTATTGACCTCCTTAAAATTGAGAAAAAAGACAAAGAAGCCCTCTCTCTCGTTAAGAATATTCTCAAAAAAGATGAAGAGAACATCAAGGCCCTTAAAATCTATGGCAACCTTTTGTATGCCAAGAATGACTTTAAAGATGCGGAAGAAATATTTGCCAAGATTTTATCTTTAAGACCTGGCGAGAACAATGTAAGAGTCAGATTAGGGAAAATTTATATCCATGAGAAAAAGATCGACGAAGCATTTGCTCTGTTTGAACCGATTGTAAAATCGTTTATGCAGAAAAAGAAGGAAGATAAGGCTATCAGTCTTCTTGGCCTTATTATGAGAGCCAAAGTCATCCATCTACCAACCATAGAAAAAATGGCGAAAATCTTTAAAGAGAGCGGACAAAAAGAAAATTATCAAGTTGTGAGCAAGATTCTCCTCTCTGAATTCCGGAAGAATAACCAGAAAGACAATATCCTGGATGTTTTAAAGGTGCTTGTCCAGATGTTCCCCGAAGAAGGGATGTACTACAGGGAACTCAAACAATTAAAGCAAACTTTAGGGATCCTCGATAAGGAAGAAGCTGATGACGACTCTTTTGTTCTACGGGAGAAATCAAAAGAGACGATAGATGCCAATCTTGCAAAGGTAGACTTATATGTTGAGCAGGGACTCGTTCGCAATGCAAGACGAATTCTCAATAGCCTCATCATTAATTTTCCAGACGAACCCCGGATCGAACAGAGGATTAGAGAACTCAAAAACGTTTACCCGGATTTCGACCGCGAGGAAATCCCAGAGAGAGTTGAGAAAGTCTCGGAAAAAGAGTCACAACTTTTTAGTGAGAGTGACGATCCGGTTGTAGCTGATTCTATTCATCCTGAAGAACCAGATAAGAAGGAAGATACTGTATCCGTCGCCGATATATTTGCTGACACAGATATCATTCCTTTCTCATTTCATGCAAGAGACACCAGTGATTTTTTTGATTTATCTGGGAAGATTGACGAAGAATTGATATTGATGCAGGATATTTTGGTTCTTCAAAAAGAAAAAGGAATTTCGACATTCGAGAAGCCTTTATCCGAAATTATCGTTGATTTTAAAAAAGATATCAACGAAAAGATGCTGGAGGCAAATTTTGAAAGTCGTTACAATCTCGGTCTTGCCTTTCTCGAACAGGGACTTTGGGATGAAGCCATAGAAGAATTGAAATTGGCTTCTCAAGATCCCTCTTTTGCGATCGACTGCTACCTTGTTATCAGTGTCTGTTACCGGAAAAAACAAGATTATAAGGAAGCTTTGATCTGGATAGAAAGAGCTCTTGAGCTTTCGGAGGAAGGTTCAGCCCAGGCATTTTCTCTCAAATATGAACTAGCTTCTCTCTATGAAGAGCTGGAAGACTCTCTTAAAGCACTCCAGCTTTTTCTCGATGTAAAAAAATGGAAGTCCGATTATCGTGATGTTAATAAAAGATTAAAGAAACTAGCCAAGACCATCAATTAACCTTAAAATGTCATCGTGAGCACTGCGAAGCGATCTCATTCTGTCCAACGTCATGCACAATGAGATCACCACGCTCACTTCGTTCGCTCGTGATGACAAGCATCATGTAATCGCGAGCGAAGCGGGGGAAATGAGAAATTTTAGATGACTTAATCGTTGTTATAAAGTGACAACGATCGAGTATTGCACATGATTATTGGAGTAAGTCAATCTATTCGTAACGTTTGTAATTTGATCGATAAGATCAAAACGAGTGATGTTCCAGTCTTCATACGGGGAGAAAGTGGAACGGGGAAAGAACTTGTAGCCAGAAAAATTCATGAAAGCAGTCTAAGAAAGAATGGACAATTTGTGGCCGTAAACTGCGGAGCTCTCCCGGAGAATCTTCTGGAGAGCGAGTTGTTTGGGTATATACGAGGGGCCTTTACTGGAGCTTATCGCGACAAACCGGGCCTTATTGAGGAGGCCAGTGGCGGGACATTTTTTCTGGATGAAATTGGAGATCTTTATGTTCATCTTCAAGCAAAACTTCTCAGGTTCCTCCAGGAGCGAGAAATTCGGCGGGTGGGAGACAATAGGATTCGCCATGTCGATGTGCGCCTCATCAGTGCGACGCACAAGGATATTGAAGCGGAAGTCTTGTTGGGAAATTTTCGTGAAGACCTGTATTATCGGTTGAAGGTCTTAACAATCGAGCTTCCTTCCCTGCGAAAGAGAAAGGAGGATATTTTTCTACTTACAGATTATTTTTTAAAAAAATACTGTGAAGACCTAGGTCGGGAAGGCGTAATATTTTCTCCCGAAGCCATTGAGCTTATGGTCAATTATTCGTGGCCTGGGAATGTCAGGGAGCTACAAAACGAAATACAGAGATGTCTGATCTTAAGTGATGGAGGACGTGTGATTCCTGCCGAGAGCCTCTCCTCTAAAATAAATTCCGGAGAAGAAAAAGAAAAGGTTCTGCCTCATGATTTCTTTCGAGCTAAGGCTGAATTCGAGAAGAGATTTGTCTATCAGGCACTCATTCAGTTCAATTTTAACAGAGTAAAGACTGCACAAAAGATTGGGATGAGTCGCCAGGGCCTGTTTAAACTCATGAAGAGGCACCACATCACTGTCCCGGATTCTCTTAAGAGTAATAGTTAATGGAAAGGATTCGAGGATTCTAGGGTTCTGGACCCCTTGACTCCTTATGATCCGGAAATATTTGCCAAGGCCGGTTTTTTTTGATAGATTTTTCTATCATGGTCAAGAAAAAAAAAGAATCTCGTGTGTTCCAGGTGGAATGTACTTGCTGTCATGTCAAGCTTTGGGTTGATCCCGTCACAAAAGAGGTGTTGGAATCTGAAAAAGCAAAAAAGAAAAAGGGTTCACTGGACGACCTCCTTTTGAAAGAGAAGAAAAAAAAGGGAGAAGTGGATAGGAGATTTGCGGCAACAGCCGAATTGGCCAAAGAAAGACAGAAGATGGCCAAAGAAAAATTTGAGAAGGCCTTCACCAACGTTGAAAAAGATTGATAGAAAAACCTGTTAAAAGTTTTGGTTCTTTTCCCGATTAATGGATGCCGTTTATGCAAAGGATTATCAGGATCATAAGGATTCAAGGGTTCGAGTTTTTTTTCTAACGATTTAATAAGTGTTTCACTTGACTCCTTGAATCTTTGAAATTCTCCGAACTCGTTTGGAGATGATTTAAAGTTTTTAACTCCCGATCTGGGTTTCATCCTCTCTTATTTTTGGAGACATCGTGAACTTTGTGAAACCGAATACCGCTAGGATGATAACCGCGGTGTAGTTCATTAAAGCCCAAGGGGCATAGGTGAATGTGGGCACTCCGAGCGTCGCAGTAATATACACTCCTGCCATGCTCCATGGGATAAGAGGGACGATGATGGCGCCGCTTTCCTCGATTATTCTTGACAGATTTTTTGCCGCAAGATTGTTCTTTTTGTAGACAGGAGCCAGTAGTTCGCCAGGTAGAATCATTGAAAGATAGGAACTTCCGGTGATCAGTGCCGTGACAATGGATGAGGCGATAGTCGTGAGCACGATGCTCCACACCTTATTGGCAAATTTCATGACTCTGTCCAGAATAACTGAAAGAAAGCCTGTTTTCTGCATGATGCCGCCGAAACAGAAGGCTGTAATGGCCACAAGCAGGGTCTCCATCATACTCATCATCCCCCCGCGGGAAATGAGAGAATCGACAATCCCCACGCCGGTGTTGGACAGGTATCCTGTGTTCATGGCTGCTGCGATGTCCGGGATGGAAGCCTTTTGAAAGATCACGGCAAGGGTTCCGGCCACAAATGACGAGAGCAGCATACCGGGAATGGTCGGTTTTTTTGTGGCGGCAAAATAGAAGACAACCACCATAGGTAGGAGGAGGAGTATATTGAAGTTGAAATTTTCTTTCAACGTTTGAGTGATGAGAATTACATCTGGAGATTTAACAGTTTTCGTTTCATATCCTAGCCCGATGAGGAAATAGATAAAGAGTCCTATCAACCAGGCCGGAGTTGCCGACCAGACCATGTGTTTGATATGATCGAAGAGGTTTGAGCCTGCAGCGACAGGAGCTAGATTGGTCACATCGGAAAATGGGGACATTTTGTCACCAAAGAAGGCCCCTGCCACAATTGCTCCGGCGGCCGGACCGAGGGGGATCTCCAATGCAATGGCGATTCCCATAAAAGCCACGCCTAGGGTTCCAATTGTCCCCCATGATGTCCCTGTGGCAATGGATGTTAGAGAGCACACAAAACATGCCGTGACCAAAAAAAACTTTGGAGAAATGAGTTTTAGCCCGTAAAAAATGATCATTGGAATGGTCCCCGCAGATATCCAAGCGCCTATGAGGATGCCGACACAGAGCATTATCAAGATGGCTGGCATGGCTTTGTGAATGCTGTCCGTGATCCCTCTTTCCATGTCCTGCCATTTAAACCGCAGGATCATCCCCAGAATTCCTGTCAAAAAGGCCGCTGCTACAAGAAGGACTTGGGGGCGGATTTGGTAGATTCCATAGCCGATTCCAAGAAGGAGGCCCATGACGATAATGGGTATAAGCGCCACCATTAGACTAGGTGTTTTTGTCGATGGGATGTTCTTGTTTTCTTGATTAGTCATCTGTATTCCAAAAGAGCAGATGATAACCTATCATGATTCTTCTAACTTATCAATTTTGGGGACAGGCCCCAATTATTAAATTATTAATATTGGGGCCTGTCCCCAAAATTGATAAGTTAGAGGAATTTGTCTACAATAAACCGTACTTAAAAAAATGCCGACATTTGAAGAAGAGTTTTTTCGGCTTCGTCCGACAATAGCAAAAATTACTTTCTTATCATTGGTGGGAAAAAAACTCGTTGTCAAGGGAAAAGAGAACATTATCAAGATGGGACCGAATATCATTGTTGGCAATCATATCGGAAATATTAAAGATGTTGCCACTTTACTTGAGATCGTTCCCCGGCCCATATTTTTTGTCGCTAATCAGATGCTCTTCGATAAAAAGGAATTGAATTTTTTAATCCGGAAACATCTAAAAAGATACCTGAGAGATTTTGGGCTTGCTGTGGATCTTTTTATCAAACCCTTAAAGACAATTTTTGTCAATTTTGTCACAGAAAATATTTCAAAAGTGGGAACAATCCCCGTAGATCTCTACCTGGGAAAGAAACAGGCTGTAATAAAATGCCAAGAATACTTAGAGAAGGGAAGAGCTGTTATCGCTCTTCAGGGAAGGGGCCGGATTATGAAAAGAGATCCGCATCCCTATGTCCCTGAATTCAGAAAGGGTGCTTCCATCATGTCCTACAACTTGTATATGGAAAAGGGAATTTCTGTCCCTGTGACTCCTATGGCTTTTTATGGAACGCATAAGCCCTTTGTCACTCCTTCTAAAGTCAATGTCAATGTTGGTGAACCCATGTACATCGCCGATTATTTGGAAAAAAATTTTATGGATACAGTCCAAAAGTTCAGAAGTGCGATGGAAGAAAAAGTTAAATCACTCTTTCATGAAATGATCAAGACCTAATTATTGGCTTTTGGCATACCTAGAGATGACCTCTGTGCTGATCTGGAAAAAGAGATCATACTTGATATTGATACCCTTATTCTCCCGCATTTTTGTTAGATAGGATTGGAAGAAATTATTTTTTTCTGCTTCCAGGATGGTCTCTCTTTCCGCATCTTTGTTGGCTTCAAGATCCTCTTTGGTCACAGTCTTCCGGTCGAGCACACGCACTAGAGTGTAGCCATTATCGAAAGCAATAGGATTGCTGACCTGTTCGAGGGGAAGAGAAAAGGCCAGGTTGTCAATGTCCGAATTATTGCCGACCAATCCGATATATTGATTTCGTTTGTGTTCCTCTACAGTTTTGTACTCGAGATTAAAGTCCTCTGAGAGTTCAACAAAATCTCTTCTGCCGAATTCCGCCTGGACTTTTTTGATGGTCTCAAGGGCTTTGGCTTTTTTCCTGTCTTCGAGGAGGTCCTCTTTCACCGTTTCTTCAACTTCCTCAAATTCGGCAGGGCGTGGGGCCTCTACTTTTTTGAGCTGGGCAATACCGACACCTTTGTAAGTAAAAATAGGAGTAGAAATAGCGTTTTCTTCCAGCTGGAAGAGGGAAAAACTGATCGATCCCGAAGGATCGATGTCTTCGATGGAATCTCCCTCTTTGAGGAGTCCCGAGCTTTGTATTTGATATCCAAGCTTTTGGGCTGCGAGATTCAAACTTTTTTCTTTTCTTGCGGCCCTTTCAAGTCCGGCAGCTTTTCCATCCACAAATTCTCTTGCTTTTTGGTCCTTAAGGATGGTCGTGATTCTTTCCCTGACGTCTTCCAGAGGCTGCTGTTTTACGGGTTCTTTTTGTGTGACTTTGAGGATAGAAACTCCATCCGCGAGCTCAAGAGGATTGGACAAATCTCCGGCCGCTAACCTTGAAATCTCGTCTTGTTCTGTCACAGGGAGGCCTCTCCAATCAAAAAGCCCCCAATCTCCTCCATCTATGGCCTTTTCATCTTTTGAAAAAATCTGTGCCAGAGATACGAAGTCTTCACCGTTGTTGATGCGGTCCAAAATTCCCTGGGCATCGGTTTTTACAGAATCCATTTCTTTGCTTTCTAAGGGGAGAAAGATTCGGCTGACTTTGACTTTTTCGGGATCCTGAAACTGTGTCAGATTATCCTTATAATACTTGGCTATTTCTGATTCTGCCAATTCCATCTCTGCTTTCATATCATCTGTGATAAAAAATACGTAGTCGGCCTCTCTCCTCTCCGAGATCTTGTAATCCTCTTTTTGGCTGTCATAAAAGGATTGAAGTTCTTTGTGTGAAAACTCTTCTGCGATCTCGATTTTTGCCGTTTCACTGACGATGTATTCCAGCTTGGCTGTCTCATTGTTGTTTTTGTAGGATTCCCAGAGGGCATCTGGAGAGATTGTTACTCCTGATGTGATGACTTTCACAACCTTTTCCATCCTGATGTCTTTTTTCAGGCTCTCTTCGAATTCGGAAAGGTTGATGTGATTCCATTCGAGGATCTTTATGTAATCTTCAAAACCTATGAATCCCCCATCCTGCTGGAAAGCAGGGTGACTTCTGATTTTTTCGGCCACTTCGTCGTCTGTAGCCTGGATTCCTAGTTGATTAGAGGCTTGAAGAATTAGCGTTTGCTGAATGAGCCCTTCGAGGACATTCTGAGGAATGTTGAGCTGCTGGATGAATTGGGTGTCCAATTCAGAGAATTGTTCTCTATAATTTTCAAGCTGCTGCTCGAGATTCCGATAGTAAAGGCTGGCTGATATTTTTTCCCTCCCCACTTTCGCTATTGTGTTGGCCGCTCTTTTTCCACCGATCTCTCCCCCACCACCCCAGATGGCAAATATGGAGAGGATGAAAGCGGCGATGATAAACCACAGTATGGGAGCTAAGGATTTTACATTCTTTCTCATTGATTTTAGCATTGTCTTACCTCATCTATAGGTTTTCTCTTTATATTATTATTCTTTCAGAAGATATCTTGAAATAATGAGTCGCTGGATTTCTGATGTTCCCTCATAGATCGAAAATGCTCGGGCGTCTCGAAACAGCTGTTCGACTATATATTCTTTTGAGTATCCATACCCACCATGGATCTGTAGGGCAAGATAGGCGTTCTTGTTAGCTGCTTCGGAAGCGAAGAGCTTGGCCATAGAGGATTCCTTGGCAAAGGGTTTGCCCTTTTCGAAAAGGAGAGCGGCCTGATATGTGAGAAGCCGGGCGGCTTCTATGTGAGTCGCCATATCTGAAATCATAAACTGTATGGCCTGCAGACCGGATATGGTGGTTCCAAATGCTTCCCGGTTTTTGGCATATTTTACGGCTTCATCCAAGGCTCGTTGTGATAAACCTACCGATTGGGCGGCTATCCCAATTCTTGAGTGGTCGAGACATTTGAATGCAATAGCTGTCCCTTGTCCCTCATTTCCGAGAAGATTTTCCGCGGGTATGCGGCAGTCCTCCAAGGAAATCTCGGCTGTGGGAGATGCATGAAGCCCCATTTTTTCTTCGATTCTGGTCACATGCAGACCTGGAGTATTCTTATCCACGATGAATGCACTGAATTTCTTTTCTTTGTCTTTTTCTGTCTTAGCAAAAAGAATCAGTGCATCGGCCTCTCTTCCGTTTGTTATCCAGGATTTTGTGCCATTCAGCACATAGACATCCCCATCCTTTTTGGCTTGTGTTTTCAATTGGGTGGCGTCTGATCCCACACTCGGTTCCGTTAAACTAAAAGCTCCGAGAGTGTGCCCAGAAGCAGCTTGAGGAAGATATTTTCTCTTCTGGCTTGGGGAACCAAACGTGTTGATGGCATAACAGTAAAGTGAACAATGGACTGAGATAATCACGGAAAGAGAGGGGAATGCATATCCAATTTCCTCAAGAGCAAGGATAAAGGAAAATTCGTCCGTTTGAGTGCCACCAAATTCTGCGGGCAAGGTCATACCCAAAATTCCCAGGTCCGCAATTTTGTTGAGGAGTTCTTTGGGGAATTCTTGCCGATCTTCCAGAGCTTTTGCCTGGGGTAAAATTTCGTTTTTCGCAAAATTTCTCATCATTTCCTGAACGAGACTTTGTTCTTCTGTCAATTCAAAATCCATGCTATTATTCCATTTCCTTTTTTTCGTTTATGAAGTGCGTGGAGAGCCTGTCATACGTAGTGTTCAGATCCTCAATGAAGAGCTTGGTCTTTCCAACAAGAGGCATAAAGTTGGAATCACCGGTCCAACGAGGGATGATATGGAGATGGTAGTGATCGGCAACACCGGCCCCTGCGCTGTGTCCGATATTCATGCCTGCATTAAATCCATGCGGCTTGTAATGTATTCTCAAGACTTTAAGACACAGCTTGAAAAATTCTCCGAGTTCATCTGTAGTTTCTTTTTTTGCCTTTTCTATAGTATCGAGATGTTCATAGGGAGCAATCATAAGGTGGCCCGGAGTGTAAGGGTACTTGTTCAGGAGAATGAAATTCTGGGACCCCCTGAAGAGAATAAAAGCCTCTCGATCATTATTTTGTTCGAGAGCACGGCAAAAGATGCATTTTTTCATTTTGAAAACATTTTTTACGTATTTTTCTCTCCATGGAGTAAAGATATATTCCATTATTTGTTGAACAGATTTTTCAAGTGTTTGCTGGGTTTAAAGTAAAGCACTTTTTTGGATGGAACCTGGACCGGTTCTCCCGTGCGGGGATTTCTTCCGGAACGGGCTTCTCTTTGTCGAAAACGAAAACTGCCAAATCCTCTCAGCTCGATTTCTTCCCCCCTTTCTATGGCCTCTTTAATGGTCTGAAAGAAGAGGTTTACCCCTGTTTCGGCCTCTTGCTTGGAAATATCCATTTCTTTTGCGATTTTGTTGATTAAATCGGCCTTTATCATTTTTTCCCCTCCTTTTTGCTTTCCTTTTTTTTGTTAATTGTGATTTTATCAAACTGCTCTTTCATGATATCGCCAAGGGTTTGGCGTTTGTCTTGGCCGTTCATGTATTTTTGATAATCCCGTTTTTGTATCTCGAGTTGAGCCTGTTTGAAACTGAGAGAGATTTTTTTGTCCTGCTGGTTCATCTTTAAAATTTTAGCAGATTTTTCTTCTCCAACTGAAAACAGTTCGGACGGATTTTCGATTTTTTTGTCATCCAGTTCCGAGAGAAAAACAACGCCTTCAATTCCCGGAGTAATTTCTACGAATACACCAAAACCAACGATCCTTACTATCTTGATTTTGACAAGGTCTCCAACTCTATGACGATCGAAGAAGTCCTCCCAGATGTCTCCTCCCAACTGCTTAATACCCAAAGATAGTTTTTGTTTTTCCACATCGATATTTAGGATAATGACTTCTGTCTCATCTCCGACTTTCAACTTATCAGAAGGATGTTTGATTTTTTCCCAACTGATATCTGATATATGGATAAGTCCTTCGATTCCTTCTTCCACTTCTAAGAATGCCCCAAAATCGGTGACGCTAGTAATTTTTCCTTTGATTCTAGATCCGGGACTATAGGTCTGCTGGAATATTTCTAGAGGATGAGGATTGACCTGCTTCAAACCTAATGAGATTCGTTTTGCCTCTGCCTTGATGGAGAGAATGGCCACTGTGACGTCTTCTCCAACTTTCAGGACTTTTTTGGGGTGAACCATTTTTCGAGACCAGGAAAGGTCCGAAATGTGGACCAATCCTTCAATGCCTTTTTCCAATTCTACAAATGCTCCGAAGTCGGTGAGGCTGACAACCTTTCCGTGAACCCTCTGCTGAATGTTGTACCGGCTTTCGATATTTTCCCAAGGATCAGGGGTTAACTGTTTTAATCCCAGTGAAATCTTTTCCTCTTTTTCGCTGAAGTCGAGAATAAGAACTTCCACATCTTGCCCGGTTTGGAGAATAGCGGAAGGATGGTTGAGTTTTCCCCAGGAGATATCGGACACATGAAGCAGGCCCTCGACGCCTCCGATATCGATAAATGCTCCAAAGTTAGTCAACGATTTGACCTGTCCTTTGACTTTTTTCCCTTTGCTCAATTGCGAAAAAACTTGAGCTTTTCTTTTCTCCTTTTCATCCTGGAGGAGCAGTTTTCTCGAAAGCACAGCATTTTCTGTTTTGCGATCAAATTTAATGACTTTAAATTTATACCTGTTGCCAATGAGTTTTTCAGGGTCCTTGACAATCTTGATGTCTGCATGAGAATCGGGCAGGAATGTATCGATCCCGACATTGACGATATACCCATTTTTTATTTTTTCGGTCATCTTTCCGATGATCCAGTTATTGTTTTGATAGGCTTTTTCGAGGTTGTTCAAGGCTTTGACAGCGATGGCTTTTTTCCTTGAGAGAAGCAAATACCCTTCCTTCATATTTTTTCTTTCTAGGATGGCCTCAACTTCATCACCCGGATTGAAATTTTTCATGTCTTGAGGATCGTCAAAATCCTCAGTGGGAATCATACCTTCGGATTTGAATCCGACATCCACCATGACGTAGGCAGGTGTCACTTTTATAACTTTTCCCTTGACCAGTTTCCCCGGAGTCAGTTCTAAAGAACTGAATTGGTATTTATCCAGGAGGTCTTCGTATTCTTTCGAAGACAGCTTTTCTTCTTGTGTTGACTTAGTTAGTTCTGACATTGGACCACTTTCTCCCTTTACATAATCCTGATTTTTTAGCTATGACGACTTTCATTTTTCAAAAAAAGACGATAAATTATCCTAACCTAGATGAGGTTTCTTGTCAATCCTAAATATAGGTAAAATCTTAACTTAGCCTCATTTTGGAGGAGCGAAAAATTGTCCGATCCCTTCTATTTTGACATGCCCGACTACCGGTCGGAGGGCCGAAATTTTTAAGAGAGAAAAGTGCTTGAATTTATTCAGCCCCTTGGTTTTCCTCCAGGATTTTCGAAATCTCTTCTTGTGAAGGAAGATCTTTCAGGCTTTCCAGGCCGAAATAGGACAGAAATCTGTTGGACGTTCTGTAGATCAAAGGTTTCCCGGGACTCTTTTTTCGCCCGATGATTTTAACCAGCCGTTTTTGAAGAAGGGTTTTAAGAGAATGCGATGAATCCAAACCCCGAAAAGCCGAGATTTCAGCGAGAGTGATGGGTTGATGGTAGGCCACTGTTGACAAGGTTTCCATGCCCGCTGTGGACAGCCTGTTCTTTCTGTCCACACGAAGAAGTTGTCTGATCCATGGATCATACTCAATTTTTGTAGAGAACATGTAGCCGCCCGCCACTTGAACGATTTGGATGCCCCTGTTTTTCTGTGCAGAATCTTGGACAAGTTCCATGAGGGACTTCCGGATGTCATCTGTTGAAAAATCTGTCAAGATATTGCGGATTTTTTCCAGGGGTAGAGGCTCGATAGAGATGAAAATTAAAGTTTCGAGGATGTTTTTTAAATCGACTGTCATGATGGGCTCTCTTTACGCAACCAGACTTTTATGGTGTGGAAAAGGCTTTCCTGGATCGCGACGACGATTCTGGATTTTATCAGTTCTAAAAGACAAAAGAAGGACACAAAAGCTTCAGCAATGGTTTCCTGCTGGTTGAAGTATTCGATAAAGTCGAGAAAGGAGTTCTTTTCAAGATAGTCCAGCATCTCTTTCATTTTTTCTTCATGTGTCACTTCTTGCCCTTTAATCGCTTTCATGTTGTCTCTTTCCTTCTTTTTCATGAGAGTGAAAAAGGCTTCTGCCAGATCAAACAGGGAGATTTCTGTCAGCTCCAGTTCCTCTTCTGTATCTCTTGGAGGCAGGAAGGTTCTCTGCCATTTTTGCAGGGCCTCATTTTCCTTTTCCCTGAGAATTGAACCCGCGGCTTTTATTTTTTGATAGTCCAGGAGTCTATCAACAAGGATATTTCTTGGATCCTCTATATCGTCCTCCGAAACGGTCTCCCGAGGCAGGAGCATTTGGGATTTTATGTAAATCAGGAGGGTAGCAATGAGAAGGAACTCCGCTTCTCGCTCTAAATTTATCTTTTCTTTCTGATCGAGGTAATTCAAGTAATCTTTGGTGATCGAGGAGATAGGGATATCGTGAATATCAATTTTTTTCTTCTTGATCAAAAAGAGGAGAAGATCCAAAGGGCCTTGAAAGGCCTCCAGTTTGACCTGATAACTTTCAGATATGTCCATTCACAAATATCGGTGCTCAGAAGCCCAGTGCCGACCTGACTTCTTCCATTGTTTTCTGCGCGTCTTTCCGTGCTCTTTTGTTCCCCTCTTCGAGGATTTCCCAGACCAGATCCGGATTGCTTTCAAGCACCCTTCTTTTTTCCCAAAACGGATTAAGAATATGGATGATGCTTTCGATGACCACGTTTTTGCAGTCCAGACAGCCTATTCCTGCTGTACGGCAGCCCTCAGCCAGTTCATCTCTTTTGTCTTTCGATAAAAATGCCTTGTGAAGGGTGAATACAGGACAGTCATTGGGTTCACCCGGATCTGACCTTCTTTTGCGCCGGACATCTGTTTTCATAGTGGAAATTTTCTGGCGGATATCTTCTCGGGAGTCTTTGAGATTAATGGCATTTCCGAATGATTTGCTCATCTTGCGCCCATCTGTCCCTGATAGTTTGGGGACTTCGGTCAGCAGCATCTGAGGTTCTGGAAAGACTTTGCCGAAGAGGTGGTTAAATCGACGCGTGATCTCTCGCGCAAGTTCAAGATGGTAGGCCTGGTCTTCTCCGACCGGAACAATTTCCGCTTTATAGAGGATGATATCGGCTGTCTGGAGAACAGGATACCCTAAAAAGCCGTAGGTGTTGAGATCCTTACCAGGAATCTCCTTCTGCATTTCTTTGAATGTGGGAACTCTCAGCAGCCAGGGCAGGGGGATGATCATGGACAGCAGCAGGTGGAGCTCGGCGTGTTCTTTGACTTCGGACTGGACAAAAATCGTGCATTTTTTCGGATCCAGCCCGATGCTCAACCAATCGGCGGCCACTTCAAAAGTGTTTTCCCTTACGGAAACGGATTTCATGTATTCAGAAGAGAATCCATGCCACGTGACAATAGAGTAGTAGCATTTGTATTTATCCTGCAGTTTAAGCCAGTTACGCAGCGCTCCGGCCAGATGTCCCAGGTGGCAGGGGCCTGTCGGCCGCAGCCCACTAAATACAATTTTTGACTTGTTGTCGGTTTTGTCCATTTTAAAATGATATTAGCATGGAGATAATGAATTGGATAGGGCCAAATATGAGGTCTAGAAAACCCATGAAGAGCAATCCGAGAATAATGAAAAAGCCGTAAGGCCTTATCTTATCATATTTTTCTGCGGCCTGGTCGCTGAGGAATCCCATCAGGACTCCACTTCCATCAAGGGGGGGGATGGGAATGAGGTTGAAAACAGCCAGAAATGTGTTGATGACCATTCCTAGATAGAGAACTAAAATGAGTCCTTGGACCGGTTGCGGTCCTCCTGATAGGCTAGTCGTGACATAGAAAGCTTGGGGACTGACTGCTTTGACGATTCTAATAAGGATAAAAAAACCAAAGGCTGCTGTAAAATTAGAGATCGGTCCAGCCGCTGAAATCCAGAGATTGTCCCGCCGGGGATTTCTTAAGTTCAAAGGATTGACGGGAACAGGTTTGGCCCAGCCAAAAAAGGGAAATTGTGTGAGCATCATGAATATAGGGAGGATGATCGTTCCGATGGGGTCGATATGGGGGATGGGATTGAGGGTGACCCTTCCCAGATTATAGGCAGTAGGATCTCCTAATTTGTTGGCTGCCCATCCATGTGCTGCTTCATGAATGGTGATGGCGAAAAGAAGCACAAAGTAGGCGAGAACTTTTGTGATGATTTCCATTTTTTTATCAGAGGTCAGTTATAGCATATCCACTCGGGTAGGTAAAGCCAAAGAAAAAAAAAGGGAAAAAAAAGAGGACAGGCTATAAGGTCAAAAACCAGCCGCATGTCCCTTTGAGACTTTTGTAAATTTATCTGAATAATCCGATCAGCTGTTCAGTATCTTTTCGACTTCTTCCTTGTCAACGTCTGTGACATACGGGATTCCGCTGATGTAGGCGGCATCCTGGGTCAGAGCAGCGATGTCGTCTCTCGTGATGTATTCGAGTGCAAACTTTCTGTTTCCAGCCATCATCTGCCGCAGTCCTTGACTCAACCTTTCCCAGTATCCATAAAGTCCCATGGCGCCTGTGGGGATATCGTTGAACCGTTCCTGATATTTTTCTTTGAGCTCTGGGGCGGTGACAAAAATTTCTTCAGCTGTATTTCCAAACCGCTCGACATAAACGGGAATTTGATCTTCCTTAATCCTCTTTCCGATTGTTTTTCCCACCATTGCGGCGGCCATCGGTCCTCTCGCCATACCGACAAGCTTGAAATAAGGGGCTCCAATGGAGAGTGCCTTATAGATCTGGTCTTCAAAGGTGATTCCGCCCGCTACGGCGACATCCGGGATGTATTCTCCCTTTTCATCTAGCTTCTTGAGATACCGGTATGTCAGAGACCAGAGCTCGACACTGGGAATGCCCCATTCGTTCATCATTCGCCAGGGACTCATGCCCGTTCCACCACCTGCTCCGTCCACAGTCAGCAGATCCAGCTTGGCTTTGGATGCATATTTGACGGCGCGGGCCAAGTCGACTGGTCTGTAGGCTCCTGTTTTCAGGAAAATATACTTGGCTCCCGCAGCACGCAGTTCTTCGACACGATTCATGAAGCTTTCCTCTTCCACCATGCCGAGCCGGGAATGACGTTCGAATTCTTTAAAGCTTCCTTTTTCGAAGGCTTTGATGACAACGGGATCTTCTGGATTGGGAAGCACGATATATCCTCTTTTCTGCAGTTCCTGGGCTTTTTTGAGGTTTTTTATCTTGACCTCACCGCCAATGTTTTTAGCGCCCTGACCCCATTTGAGCTCGACGGTATCGATTCCCAATTTCTCGATCACGTATTCCTGAACTCCCAAACGGGTGTCTTCGACATTGGCCTGTACAGCAACGGTGCCGTATCCATCCTGCCAATCCGTGAAGGATTTAATGCGAAATTCCATGTCCGGAGAGCGGACGATTCTGCCGTTCTCGATTATAGAATCATCGTCCATTGCACACACGTTTTCTCCAACGGTCAGGATTCCACCTGAAAGAGCCACGCCGGCTCCCAGCCCATGCCAGTTCTGTTTGGCCACGTTTGTGGATCCCATTCCTGAGACGACAAACGGCACTTTCATTTTGATGCCTTTATCATGACCAATGGCCGTCTCGATTGTCACTTTAGGGAATGTGGCTTTGTCGCTGTCCGCTTCGATGCCGTGGGCTCCGACCGCTGTTCCCATAATCGTGAAATCTGAGAGGTCGACGGGGTATTCCTTTTCGGAGGCAGCCGTGATAATTCCAAACGGTTGAGGGTAAAGAACTTCGTGTCCCCTGTAGGCGGATTTGCCGATTTCACACATGCCGATACAGCCGTCCACGCAGGTGACGCACATCCCGCTGAAAGGGCTGATGGAACCTTCAGTCCTGTTTTTAGTCAGTGTAGCGGCGCTTCTGTTTAATTTTGTATAACTCATTGAGTGACCTCCTTAGTATCTTTTTGTATATAAGCAGTGAAAGACATGTTATTCCGCTGTTTTTTCATTGTCTTTACTGTTTGGTTTCTCCGGATTTTTCCTGGACACATGTTCCGCATCTACCGGCATCGTACATCCAGCATTGGAGTTCATCGTATGTGTCGAGGCATGAGGGGTCGAGCGTTAAACACCCGTTGCAGATGGCTGTGTCAGCATCGGGTCCCTGGCATCTCAGCTGGCAGGCCGGACAGATGTACATGCATCCACCACAGAGACGACATTCCTCAGAGCGCACATCGAAAGGTGTGGATATTTTCTTTTTATGGCCCCGGTTTTGAAAACCGATCGCATGCCCATCCATCTGTTCTGCACACATCCGGACACAGAGTCCACAGAGGATGCACTCCTCATTGCGAACCGTGAAACGCATCTGTTTGACACCAAATTTAGAGGCTAAATCCTGAATGACCTTTGATCCGGGCGCGACGGACAGCATGAGCTCGATCATCATCCTCCTGGCCTCAAGAACTCTAAAGGTGTCCGTTCTAACAAAAAGTCCTTCTTCAGCAGGATAAGTGCAGGAGGAGACGAGTTTTGCCCTGGGGCCTTCTCCGATCTCGACAAGGCAGAGCCGGCACCCACCGAACTGTGAAAGTCCCTCGTTGTAACAGAGGGTAGGGATTTCCAGCCCGTAGAATTTTGCCGTCTCCAGGATGCTCCAGCCTTCCTCGGCTTTGACATCCAGATTGTTGATTTTCATATTGATCATAATATCCTCACTCGATGTTAATAGCATCAAAATTGCAGACTTCGAAGCAGGCCCCGCACTTGATGCATTTGTCCTGGGCTAAGATGTGGACCTGCTTTAATTCACCAGTAATGGCCTCTTGTGGACAGGGTTTAATGCAGGCGAGACAGCCCGTGCATTTTTCGGCGATGATGCTGTACTGAATCAAATCCTTACAGACGGCGGCAGGACATTTTTTGTCCCTGATATGAGCAAGATATTCGTCCTTAAAATATCTGATAGTGGACAGAACGGGATTTGCCGCCGTTTGTCCCAGTCCGCATAAAGATGCATCCTTGACAGAATTGGCCAGTTGTTTCAGGAGATCTATATCACTTTCTTTGCCATTTCCTTCGGTGATGTTGTTGACAATTTCCCACATGCGCTGTGTGCCTTCTCGACAGGACAAACATTTTCCGCAAGATTCATCTCTGAGAAAGTTGAGGAAATATTTGGCGATATCGACCATACAGGTGCTCTCGTCCATGACGATCATCCCACCGGATCCCATAATTGAACCGGCATTGGTCAGACTCTCATAGTCAATGACCAGGTCGAGATTCTCCTTAGGAAGGCATCCTCCCGAAGGGCCTCCTGTTTGCACGGCTTTAAATTTTTTGCCTTTCGGGATTCCGCCTCCGATGTCAAAAATAACTTCTCTGAGTGTAATCCCCATGGGGACTTCGACAAGACCCGTATTGTTGATTTTTCCAACAAGGGAAAAAATCTTTGTGCCTTTCGAACCCTCGGTGCCGATATTTGAAAACCAATCGGCGCCGTTGGTAAAAATGACGGGAATACTGGCCCAGGTTTCGACATTGTTTATATTCGTTGGTTTTTTCCAGAGTCCGCGAACGGCGGGGAATGGGGGCCGTTGCCGCGGCTCCCCGATTTTCCCTTCAATGGATGCGATCAGAGCGGTTTCTTCTCCACAGACAAAGGCGCCGGCTCCTTTCGAGATGTGGAGTCGAAGATTAAAGCCTGTTCCTAGAATATTTTTTCCCAAAAGGCCCATCTGTTCAGCCTGCTCTAACGCTTTGGTGATGTTTTGGAGGGCAAGGGGATATTCATCGCGGATGTAAATGTAGCCTTCCTCTGCTCCAATCGCATAGGCGCCGATAATCATTCCTTCCAGAACACGGTGGGGGTTCCCCTCCATCAGGCTTCTGTCCATGTAGGCGCCGGGATCCCCTTCATCGGCATTACAGATGATGTATTTGGGATTTCCTTTGGCTTGCCTGGAAAAAGCCCATTTTTTTCCTGTTGGGAATCCCGCTCCTCCACGCCCCCGGAGTCCGGACTTCTGTATCGTTTCGATCACTTCTTCTGGGGTTTTGACGTCGAGAATCTTAGACAGAGAGCTGTATCCATCGACAGACATATAGTCGAAGATATCTGTTGGATCAATGAGAGCATTATCTCCCATCACGATCCGTTTTTGCTTTTTATAAAATCCGATATCCGCCTCTTTGGGTACGGTGTCTTTTGAAATGGGATCTGTATATAAGAGGGCGTCGATGATAATATTTTTGAGGATCGTTTCGGATATGATGTCTTTTGCATGTTTTGGCTCGACGTGCTGGTAGAAGATATTATGCGGTTGAATGATGATATTCGGTTCGGCTTCACAGAATCCGTGGCAGCCTGTGACTTTGACCAAAACTTTGTCTTTGAGGTTTTGGACCGTGATCTCTTTCTCCAGGGCTTCTATGACTTTCAGAGATCCTCTTGCTTGACCGCAGGTTCCCGCAGAAACGAAAAGTACCGCTTTTTGTTCGGCTTGACGAAATAAAGTTTGATTTTTGATTGTACTGTTTAATTCTTTGATGGAATTAATTTTTTTAGTCTCGTTCATTGTCCCACTCTAGTTTTTTTTATACTTTTTTATGATGGATTCAACTTTGCGGATTGAGGTCTGGGCATGATAGTCGCCATCCACGACAACCACTGGACCGATGGCACAGCAGCCAAGGCAAGCCACTGTTTCCAGTGTGAATTGTCCGTCCTCCGTAGTGTGGCCTGATTCAACACCAAGTCGTCTTTCAAATTCTTCCAAAATTTTTGGTCCTCCACGGACATGACAGGCTGTTCCCATGCAGACTGTTGCCTGATGCTCACCTCTTGGTTCCAGGCTGAAGGAGCGGTAAAAGGTGGCCACTCCGATAATATGAATCAGAGGAATTTCCAGGGTTTCGGCGACGAATTGAAGAGCCTCCTGGGGGAGGTAATTGAATTCGGCTTGAATGTCCTGAAGAATCGAAATTAGGGCTCTTTTTTGATTGTCATGTTTTTGTATGAAAGATTTGGCTTTTTGTGTCTCGACATTCACAGGTGTCCCTCCAAATTGATTGCGGTTATTTTTCTATATGATTATCCGAGGCGGTGAAGTGAGCCTTAAGTTTTCTCGCGAGTTATCAGGTTTGGTGGACAGGAATAAAGGGAAGGGGACTTTTCTATAGAGATCTTTTTTGAGAGAGGGGAATGATGGCCTCGAAAGCGTTTGAAAATATTATTTCTCCTTAAAAGTTTCTAAAATAATTCAATATTATAATAAATAAAAAATAAATATGATTAACAGTGATTTATAACGACATTAAATTTTATTGTCAAGGACTTTATTGCCTGTTTTTATTTTACGGGAAAAGGCCCCTAAAGCTGTAGATTTCAGCAATTCTTTCAATGGCCACAATGTAAGCGGCACATCGGAATGAGACATCTCTTTGGTTGTGGATCTGCCACACATTTTTGAAGGCTTTGACCATTTTCCGTTCCAGTTCATAATTGACCTGTTCTTCTTCCCAGTAGAGTCCGCTCATGGCCTGCACCCATTCGAGATGACTGACGACGACCCCTCCTGCATTGGTCAGAATATCGGGAAGAACCGGTATCTTTCTTTTTTCGAGTATCTCATCGGCTTCGGGTGTTGTGGGGCCGTTGGCGGCCTCAAAGATCACTTTGGCTTTAATTTTATCCGCATTATTTTTGTGGATTTGGTTTTCAAGAGCCGCGGGGATGAGGATGTCGACTTCCTGAAAAAGAAGGTCCTCTCTCTCTATTCTTTTTCCAGGGTGTTTGATCACACAGGCATGTTTTTCGACACAATCCAAAAGCCCCTGGACATCCAAGCCATTTTTATCGACAAGGCAGCCGGAATAATCGGAAACGGCGACAATTTTTGCGCCCAGTTTGGATAAAAAGAGAGCGGCATATCCTCCAACATTGCCGAATCCCTGTATGGCGACCGTGGCTCCTTCTAATTTTTGATTCATAGCTTTATAATATTCTCGTATCGTTAAAGCCACTCCATGACCGGTCGCCTCTTTTCTTCCTTTTGAACCGCCCAGAATTTCGGGTTTTCCCGTAACGATACTCGGCTCGGTGTATCCCTTGAACTGAGAAAAAGTATCCATGATCCAGGCCATTGTTTTTGATGTTGTGTACACGTCAGGAGCAGGGATATCCATATGAGGCCCCAGGATGGGCATGATTTCACAGGTGTATCGTCTTGTCATCCTCTCCAGTTCACTTTCAGACATGTCTTTGGGATTGCAGATGATTCCTCCCTTTGCTCCGCCGTAGGGAAGATCAAGCAAAGAACATTTCCATGTCATCCACGCGGCCAGAGCAATCATTTCGTCCTCAGAGACATTGGGATGGTAGCGTACACCTCCTTTTGTTGGGCCTTTAGCATTGTTGTACTGGCATCGAAATCCCGTGAATGTCTTTGTCCGGCCGTTATCCAATTTTATCGGTATGGACACTTTCAAAACACGCATGGGCTTTTCAATGATTTTTAAAAGATTTGGGTCAAGATCGATTTCTAAGGCTGCTTTATAGAGCTGCTTCTGGGCTTTCTTGGCAAGGCTGTCTTCAATCATTATCCCCTCCTCTTTTTTGGTAGGGTCTCAATTTTTATCTCTTCCTTGTGACATAAATATAGAACAGATTTTCAATTGATGCAATAAACATGCCTGCCTTCCCAGAACTTTAAAATAATCACAGGAATGGAGATGTCCGGTTATTCCTGTTCGGTTAAAGAAAGGACATGTATTTTTGAATTTCGTATGAGGAGACTTGGTTGTCGTACTCCTGGGCGACATTATTTTGATAGTCCTGGATTTCCCATTGTTTATTTGCGATAAATGTGTGAAAAATGTGTTCACCGAGTGTCTCTTTGAGGAGAGCACTTTTTTGCATTGTTTTTACGGCTCCTTCTAGATTCTGGGGAAGTGTTTGTATTGAGAATTTATTTTGTCGTGCCAGACTCATTTTGTAGATATTTTCTTCTACAGGTTCGGAAATTGTATATTTTTTTTCAATGCCGTGAAGACCGGCAGCCAGCATGGTTGCAAGAGCCAAGTACAAGTTACAAGCAGGATCAGGGGAACGAAGTTCGATGCGGGTAGCCCGTTCTTTTCCCGGTTGATACTCTGGGACTCGAATGTAGGCGGAACGGTTTCTCTGTCCCCAGGCTATATAAACGGGGGCTTCGTAGCCTTCGATGAGTCTCTTGAAGGAATTGACCCATTGGCAGTGGACAGCCACGATTTCCTTTGCGTGAGTCATTAGGCCTGCTATATATTGTAGGGCTGTATCCGTGAGATGGTAGGTGTTTGATGGGTCATGAAAAATATTTTTCCCTCCTTTCCAGAGTGATTGGTGAACATGCATGCCGCTTCCGTTCTGGCCGTTGAGGGGCTTAGGCATAAATGTGGCGTAAAGGCCGTGTTTGCTGACAACTTTTTTGACCATATAGCGAAAAATGGTACAGACATCGGCCATTTCGAGGGCGGAGAGATACCGCAAATCGATTTCATGTTGGCCGTGGGCCACTTCATGATGGTCATACTCGGTTTCAATCCCCATTTTTTTTAGGAGGAGTTGAATCTCCTTTCGTATTTCCCCATGCTCACCACTGAAAAAATACCCGCCGTCGTCCATGGGTGTGGCTGTATTCTTATTTGGGAAAATGAAAAACTCAAGTTCGGGGCCTATTTTAATATCATCGATCCCAAATTCCTCTTGCCCTTTTTTGAGGACTTTCTTTAATATGTGTCGTGAATCTCCCTCAAAGGGCTCTCCTTCTGGTGTAAGAATATCTCCAAACATGATGGCCTCTCTCCAAAAGGTCCCGTCTTCAAAACCCCTGTAGGTCCACGGCAAAACTCGGAAGGTCTTAGGATCTGGTTTGATGACTAAGTCACTTTCTTCTATCCGGACGAAACCTTCCACGGAAGATCCATCAAATCCCTTCCCATCCTTAAAGGTTTTTTCCAACTCTGTGCTGGGGATGGAAAAGTCCATCCGTCTTCCCAAAATGTCCGGAAACATGATGCGGATAAATTCAATCTTGTTTTTTGGATTGTAAACGATATCAAGCACCTGCTTTTCAGAGTCTAAGCCAAAACAATCTTCGTCGGGATACTCATATCTAGTCATGGTTTCTCCTAGAGAGCGGCTTTATAGCAATAGTTGATATATTATGAATAATTAGTTACAATTGTCAAGAAAAACATGACAATATAAGCTAATAATTGTATAATAAAAGAAAACACAAGACAATTGTATGGAGGTAGAGATGGCTGATGAACTGGATAAAAAGATCATACAGTCCCTCAATGAGAACGCCAGGAAAAGCTTCCGTGAGGTGGCCAAGGACGTAGGAATATCTGTCACCGCCGTCATTCATAGAGTAAAAAAATTTGAGGACGCTGGAATTATTAAAGGATATATTCCTATAGTTGACTCTGGATATTTTGGCATGGAGTTGATGGCGGTTATTGCTCTCCGGATATCTCAAGGGAAATTGTTGGAAACGCAAAAAAGTATTGCCCGTGATGCTCGTGTTATAGCCGTCTATGATATTACAGGAGAGTGGGATTCTATAGTTATAGGGCGTTTTAAGGATCGTCAGGATCTCAACGATTTTATCAAAAATCTTCTTTCACAAAAAAACGTCTATAGATCTGTAACACATATCGTCCTGAATGTTGTCAAGGAAGAACGCCGTGTTATTGTCTAACCTGCAGGCTAATAAGGAAGCGTTGATTAAATGTTTTGGGGCATTTAGAATGAATGCTTAGTCTTAGAATATCAATGCGAGGAGTTTCCCATGTCCAAAAAAGTCCACAAACCTACTGGTCATCACTATATTGTCGAAGCATCGGGATGTGATCCCGACATTATTAGCGCGTGTCCAAAGTGAAGCAGATTTTAGTTAAAGCTGCCGAGATTGCAGGAGCTACCGTCTTGGCTGAATCTTTTAATGAGTTTTTTCCTAAAGGGGTCAGCGGTGTCGTTGTGATTTCAGAGTCACATATTTCTACCCACACATGGCCGGAATACGGGTATGGGGCCGTGGATATTTACACTTGTGGCGATGATATAAATGCTGAAAAAGCTATAATTTATGCTGTCGAAGCCTTTGGCGCTTCGACGTCTCACATGACCGAAATAACCAGGGGTATCGACGATAATGATAGGATTTACTACCACAGTATTATCACTTGGGAAGAGGAATTTGAAAAACCCCAAAACCGAAAAATCGAAAAACAGAAAACAAAGAAGACTGTAAAAAAGACATAGATCAAAAAATCGTCAAGAAAGCAGGGTTGCGTGTCAAGTCATTTAAAAACCTAACCATGCTATCTATCATCTTGTCATTTAAAATCTAACCATGACGAATAGCAACAAGGTCTCCATCTTTACGTGGTCTGACATAGACGGTTATCCCAAAAACTTGTGCAATAGACTCGAATGTTTTTTGTTCGACGGGAGATAACCCATCAATCTTTTCCTCATTTTGTTTCTTCTTATCAGAAAGTTTTGGGCGGTAATGAGCTAAACTCCATATATGCTCCAGTTTTTCGTTTAACCTCTCAGAGAGAGAAAACGGATCCAGGCTCTCTCTTAAGGCTACAAACTCTGCAAGTTTTGCCTTATCCCCATGCTTTGAGGAA
>SDBS01000150.1_pt1 | contig 57109 bp, 62 predicted proteins | sample 2277091 | NCBI WGS metagenome assembly SDBS01 (sample SAMN10404972, study PRJNA504765) | marine sediment metagenome | isolation source: marine sediment core GS10_PC15, 163 cmbsf | place: Arctic Ocean: Southern Knipovich Ridge | collected 2010 | reverse complement strand
TTTTCCATTATCGATATGTTTTTGCGGTACTATTACATCAGGTTTTAACACATCAACCACAACAAACGGCGTCATGTCATTATCTGCAATCCATTCGTACATAGCGCGAATTAAGTAAGGCTTATTTGAGGTCATGCTGTTCAAGTAATTCACGCTCTTGGTCAGATAGACTTGCCTGAAATGATGGGCGCTCAAAAACACGTTTGGCATAGTCTCTTAGTGGCTTGGTCTTTGATGGTATTGTGATACCGTATTGCGGCAATCTTAATAATAATGGCGCCAAATGGCAATCCAGCAAAGAAAAATCTTCACTCAGAAAATATGGTGATTCAGACAATATCGGCGATAATGAAATTATATATTCGGATAATTCTTGTTTATGCTGTTCGATTTCCTTGGCATTACCAGTCTCTATAGCCACCAACTTACTACATAAATCCTTTTCTATTCTATGCATTGTAAGCCGACACCTGGCTCTGGCAATTGGATATACTGGCAATAATGGAGGGTGTGGAAATCTTTCATCCAAATATTCAGCAATAATACCCGGCTCATGCAAAACCAATTCTCTGTCTACCAAAGTTGGTAAATTTTGATAAGGATTTAGAGCTGCTAAATCTTCAGGGAATTCGTTTGGGTTAATGTGTAACACATCAACATTGATCCCTTTTTCTGCCAAAACAATGCGTACACGATGGCTGTTGATATTAGTGGCATCAGAGTACAATGTCATTACCGATCTTTTCGAATTAGTCATATTTTCTTAGCCTCTCTATTTTTTTCGTTTCTCTGGCTGGGGAACTAGGATTCGAACCTAGGTTGACGGAGTCAGAGTCCGTAGTCCTGCCGCTAGACGATTCCCCAGTATCGTACTAGCGTTTAGAAAACTGCTTGGCCTTGCGAGCTTTAGCCAGACCAACTTTTTTACGTTCTACTTTACGCGCATCACGAGTTAGCAATCCTTCTTTGCGTAAAGGAGGTCGCAGTTCCTCTTCATATTCAACTAAAGCGCGGGCTATTCCCAAGCGAATGGCTCCTGCCTGACCGCTGGAACCTCCACCAAGAACCGTAACGTAAATATCAAACTTATTATTCATATCAACAACATCTAATGGCTGCCTAACAACCATGCGCGAAGTTTCGCGTCCAAAGTAATCGTCTAATGATTTTTTATTAACAACAATTGCACCTTTTCCTGGACGAAGAAATACTCTTGCGACAGAGCTTTTTCTGCGGCCAGTGCCATAATGCTGGGTTAATTCACTCACTTTTTTCGGCATATTTAATCCTCAATATTCAATATTTGCGGTTGCTGAGCAGTGTGCGAATGCTCAGTTCCTGCATACACTTTCAATTTACGCAGCATTTTTCTGCCTAAAGGTCCTTTTGGCAACATACCCTTTACTGCTAATTCTAGTATACGTTCAGGTTTTTTTTCTAATAACTTGTTAAAAGTTGTTTCTTTTATACCACCAGGGTATCCGGTATGATGATAATATTTCTTATCAGTGGCCTTGTTGCCGGTAACACGAATTTTTTCGGCATTAATCACCACGATGTAATCACCGACATCCATATGCGGCTCATATTCCGGCTTATGCTTACCTTTAAGCATTGACGCTATCTTGGTAGACAGGCGACCTAAAATTTTATCGCTGGCATCTACCAGATACCAGTCGCGCTTGATGTCTTTCAATTTCATACTAAACGTTGTCATTACAGTTTCTCACTCTTGCTATCAACTATTTGAAAATGGGTAAAGTATTGTATCACAAATTTGCAGATACACAAGCAGATTAATTTGTATATTCGAATATTTTTACAATTTTTTGCACTCCAGAAGCCTGACTTGCAGCTTTTGCGGCTGCATCTCCCTGCACTCTGGTTAAAATTCCCATTAAATAAACTATGCCATTTTCAGTAACTACTTTTATATTTGCCGAGGGCACTCCAGATGTAACCAACAAAACACTTTTCACCTGCGTAGTAATCCAAGTATCTTTTGTCTTGGTCGCTGCTGATATTGGCGAACTAATCACAAGCTGATTATAAACTGTTTTTACGCCAGAAACCTGTGCGGCAATAGTTGCTGCCCGATCTTTTAGCTCAGCTTTTGGTACTTCACCAACTAGCAATATTATCTGAGCATAATTTACTGCGGCTATATTGACGTTGTATTGCTTTAAAGTCGCATCATTATCCAACTGGTATTGCACCTGATAGCTTAAATCTCTGCTATGCCACCAGCTTGTTATATTTTGAGCATTTGCCGCAGCTGGCAGCAATAATATCGCAATCAGAAAACTAGTTAATAGTGCCCGCACTTCGGTTGCCTCCGAAAGGAAATAAATTTTCCTCAATTAACTCGCACAAACAATGCAATAACAATAAATGTATCTCCTGGATGCGCGGGGTATTAAATGATGGTGCCCGTAATTCTAGATCATCTTCATTCAATGCCTGCGTCAACTCACCACCATCACCACCAGTCAATGCTATGACTTTCATGTCGCTGGTATGAGCCTCATATACAGAATTAACAACATTCTGCGAATCTCCAGAAGTCGAAAAAACCAGCAGAATATCACCAGGACTTCCTAACGCCATTACCTGCTTGGCAAATACCTCTTCATAAGAATAATCATTTGCAATTGCTGTAACTATTGCCATATCAGCATTTAATGCTATAGCCGCCAAACCCGGACGCTCCATCTTAAAGCGACTTACCAATTCGGCAACAAAATGCATAGCCTGACACGCTGAGCCTCCATTACCGCAAGCAAGAATTTTGTGTTTACCATGCAGCGCTAAGACCATTGTTTCTGCGGCCTTGGCAACATCTTCTGTTAAAGTTTCAGCTGCTGCGGTTATTGCATCAATGCAGCCCTTAAAATTAGTGTTTATGTGTTCTAAAGTTTTCATATTAATATTGTACCCAAAATGCATCTTTTATCCACTGAAATTTTGTCTTCTTATCATCTGTTACTGAAACCACATCAAACCGACAAGGAACTTTGTCCAACAGTTGGTTTTGCTGCAAATAGTACGTTGCCGTACGAATCAGTTTCTTTTGTTTATGCTTGTCAACACTGGCAGAACCACCACCAAAATCAGCGCGACTGCGAAAGCGAACTTCCACAAAAACATAAAAATCCCCATCTAACATAATAAGATCAATTTCTCCCATTTTGCAGTTATAATTTTGTGTCAGCAGCTGCAAACCCTGCATTGTTAAATAATCGCAAACTAGTTGCTCTTGTTCAAACCCAAATTCTCGCGTTGATTGTGCCATACCTATGATAACTCATATGGAACGCCATCACGAAATTGCGCCCAATCCAATTGCCGATATATATGATTATATTTATCCAAAAACAAAGTCCCAGTTGCCCCCATAAATCCTTGATTCGGAGCAGCTGCCATCATATTTAATTTGAGCATTAAATAAAAAGCATCAATACCTAGAGCGTAAAATCTGCTATAGCGTTTATAAGAGCTGGGCCAAGTCTTAGTAACTTGCTGATTTAAAGATGCTAAAACTGGCGGCAAAGTCCATGGATCTTGCAAAGTCCAGGGAGCATCACAAAAAATAACGCCATTAAGATCTTGATCAAGACGCTGACTCACTGCTCCCGCATACACAATAGAAGTGCTATAAGTTGGAACTTCGCCGGCAAAATAAAAAGCTAGTAAAGGCCGAATTTCTCGTGCTTGCTGCGACGGCGCAATCAAAAATATATCATCTATATCCCTGCGTCGACGCGGATTAAATTTTAATTTGTTTCTTATAATTTTACGTAGCTGTTTTGCATTATTCTGACTAATATCTATATTTAGCCCATGCTTAATCTGATCTTCCATCGAACTGGCATTCGAATATAAAACCACTGAATTAACTACACCACCATGATTTTTCCATTCCGCTTGCAATGTTTTAACGCCAAGACGTCCGACTGAATTTGCCGGCGCGATAATCATCGCTCTACCAGGATGTTTTTGCCACGCTCTCTGCGCTACTTGCTTTAATTCATCCTGATAAAACAAGCCAAACTGATATAAATTAGTCACATGCATTTGCTGATAATTGTCAGTTGTATTTAATGCCAAAGTTGGAACTTCAAGAGAATCTTCATGAGCCAGTTTAGTAACATTGGATTTAGTCAAAGGGCCTACAACAAAAATCGCTCCTTTATTCACAGCCTGCTTATATAAAGCATTAATATTGCCTTTAGCTGTATCGACAACAGCAATATTCACGTTCAACGGCGAACGTTGCAAATAGTCATAATAAGCCGCCAAAAAACCGTTAAGCACAGCTTTGCCACTATTAGCAAATTTACCGGTTACCGGCAGCATAATAGCAATCTGTTGCGGATATTGCGACCCAGCACTTATTGGCGTTTGCAATTGTGGCGGGCGCACACAACCTGCCAACAGCAAACTAAAAATAATTAATATTAACGACTTATATCTCATGGCGCTATAATACTCTTTTTCAGTACAATTTAGAACCAGGATATTTGGCATATCAAAATCATGGTTTAATTCGAGCATTTTTGCTAATATACACTTGTACAAATTGAGTACATAATATTTTCAAGGAGGATAACATGTTTATGTTACAAGCTATGACAACTTTTGCCTTAACCCTAATCGCTTTAGGTTTTGGTGTATTTCTAATCGTATGGATGCGTGGTAATGAGCATGCGTGTTGGACAAGCAAATTCTTTGCCTATTTGATCTTTATCTTGGCAATAATTGCACTCATCTGGACTGGAGTTATCACAGGAACACATTGTGTTAAAAAATGCAATCAGAAAACAGCCATGATGCAGAAATGCAAAATGAAACATGGCAATAATATGATGCAACAAAAAATGCCAATGAAAAAAATGCATAAGAGTAATTAAGCATGGGAGAACATCATATGGCATTTTTCGGCTGGCATTTTGGTTTGCTTTTCTGGATTTTAGTTATTGCGGTTATAATTATTGCTATTGTACTCTTAAGCAAAAAGCATACTAAGCCCGTATCAGCTCTGGATGTTTTAAAAGAGCGGTATGCAAAAGGTGAAATCAATAAAGCAGAATTTGAGCAAAAGAAAAAAGATCTAGAAGCATAAGATAGTAGCTTTTACGCCATTCGCTTATATTTTCCGTCATCCTTGCGAAAGCGAGGATCCAATGACGGTTAGTGATAAGTGGAATGGCGTATGCCTACTAATAATGTTTTTTAAACGATAACACAGGTAAAAACATTTCATGAGCACGCAAAAACCCGGGGTTTTATATATTGTCGGCACGCCAATTGGTAATCTTGGTGACATTACTTTACGCGCACTGGATACTCTGCGCGAAGTTGATTTAATCGCTGCTGAAGACACACGCCACAGCGGCAAATTATTACAGCATTTTCAGATTAAAAAACCTTTATTTGCGTTACATGATTATAATGAAAATGAGAAAAGCCAACAGCTAATTCATAAATTATTACAAGGTCAAAATATCGCCTTAATTGCTGATGCTGGAACTCCGCTGATTAGTGATCCGGGATATAAGTTGGTGTATGAAGTACGCAATGCTCATCTTCAAGTCGTGCCAATTCCCGGGGCTTGCGCTGCTATTACAGCTCTGTGTGCTTCTGGCCTGCCGACAGATAAATTTGTCTTTGCTGGATTTTTGCCAGCAAAAACAATAGCTAGAAAAAAACACTTACAAGAATTAGAAGACGAAACACGAACTTTGATTTTTTATGAATCACCACATCGGCTCATGGACACATGCGCAGATATGTTGCAAGTATTTGGCACAACAAGACAAGCCGTACTAGCCAAAGAACTAACCAAAACTTTTGAGACTATTTATAACGGAACTTTAGTAGAAATTATTGACTGGCTAGAAACTGATATTGCCAGACAAAAAGGCGAATTTGTCATTTTAATTCATGGTGCAGAAAAAACTACAGCAACAATTGACCCAGAAGCCATAAATATATTAAATATTCTGCGTGATGAATTACCAGTCAAACAAGCTGCAGCTTTAGCTGCTAAAATTACCGGCATAAGTAAAAATATTTTATACAAAACAGCATTAGAATTAACAAAAGGAAATTAGTATGCCAACAATAAAAGCCAATAACATTAACATATATTATGAAATTCACGGTCAAGGTCAGCCGTTAGTATTTGTGTCCGGCTTTAGTGGTGATCACACTGCCTGGACCGACGTTATTAATAATTACACTGACAAATATCAAGTTATTATTTTTGATAATCGCGGCATTGGCAAAACCGATTGCCCCAAAGAACCATATACAACAGAAATGATGGCAGAAGACACAGTTGCCTTAGTTAAAGCCCTAAACATTGAATCAGCTCACTTCATTGGCCATTCTTATGGCGGCTGCATTCTGCAAACAATATGCTATAAATATCCTGAAGTAGTCAAATCGGCGATTATTAATAATTCATTTCCCAAGGCTGAAATGCGCTTAGATTTATTTTGCCAAACACGTATAGCAATGAAACAAGCAAAAGTGCCTCAAGAAAGTGCCATTAAATTTATTGCTTTGTCATGCTGGTCTAATGATTTTTTAAGCCGCCCTGGAATGATTCAAGAATTAATTGATGCGGGATTTTATGACATATCTGACCTTGGCTATAACAATCAACTCCATGCCATGATGACATTTGACTCTAGAAAATGGTTAAATAAAATTACCGTGCCCTGCTTAATCATCAGTGCTGATGAGGATTTGCTTGCAAGTGTTGCAGGCGCTGAAACTATGGCTAATGCTATACCAAACGCTGAACATTTTTGTTTTCATGATGTTGGGCATATTCCTCAGATTGAACAACCTGATGTTTATAATGATATTGTATTAAAATTTCTTGCTAAGCATGGCTGATGCACCACATATCGTCATCGCGAGAAGCGAAGCGACGAAGCGATCCAGTTTTTACCATAACTTGTTCTGGATTGCCGCGTCGCTTCGCTCCTCGCAATGACAATTTCAAAGCATAAAGCAATTATAGAGATCTTTTATTAATGCTAACTATCAATCTACATGCTATCCTTATAAGTGAAGTCAGCTAGACAGTCGCTCTATAAAATTTTATAGGGAGGAAAGTCCGGGCTCCAAAGGGCAAGGCGCCAGGTAACGCCTGGGAGGCGAAAGCCTACGGAAAGTGCCACAGAAAATATACCGCCCTGAGCGAGCGAAAGCGAGTCGAAGGGCAAGGGTGAAATGGTGCGGTAAGAGCGCACCGCGCTGCTGGCAACAGCAGTGGCAGGGTAAACCCCGCCTGGAGCAAGACCAAATAGGAATGCTTTGACGCGGCCCGCGTTGCATTCGGGTAGGTTGCTTGAGCTATGTGGTGACACATGGCCCAGATAGATGACTGTCCACGACAGAACCCGGCTTATCGGCTGACTTCAGTTTGTTTTGACTTTTTTCTTGCTGTCTTTCTTTTTTGCTTTGGAGAGAAAAAAGAGAACCAGTCGCCTGACTGAATCGGATGAAAGTAATCTGCAGCTTTTATCAATAAAGCTGCGGTAGTTTTTTCAACAGCTGCTATTTCAACTCTGACTCCCTCTGCTTTTAAATGATTAACAAGCTCAATATAATCGGCATCACCAGATAAGATTATAATTGTATCTACTTTGCTCGCTAACTGACTTGCCTTGATGGACAAAGGAATATCCGCACTTTTATGACAGGGCTGCACCGAACCATGATACGACTCATGCAGCCGCGCTGCTAATTTTTCCGAAATCTTTTTCCCTTCACGAAAATATATCAGGCGATTCAGTGCTCGATCATCAAGCAACCTAGGAATCAAGGTATCGAAATTTAGCATCATGCTTTCATCACCTGTCAGGCCATGAATACTTCTTTCGATATTATTGCCATCAATAAGTATAGCTACTGATTGACTCATCAACACATTCGTACTACTCATAATTTATCCTTTGAAATAATTCTTAGTTACCAACAATCGATTGCAAATATTTTTTAGCTTGGTCATAACCTTGATCAGCAGACTTTTTAAACCACTCTTTAGCTGTTTCTAGATTTTTTATTACGCCCTGACCATGATAATAACAAACGCCCATGTAATATTGCGCTTTGGCAATATTTGCGTCTGCCGCTTCCTTAAACCAATGTTGGGCCTCTTCATAATTTTGTTTTACGCCTTGACCATAGTAATACATGCGCCCCAAATAATATTGCGACAAGGCATAACCCTGTTTGGCGCTTTCTTCAAACCATTTTTTGGCTTTATGATAATTCTGCGTTACATTGTCTTTGCCTTCGTAGTAATAAAGGGCTAATTGATATTGAGCCTCAGCATTTTTTTGTTTTGCCAAAGTATGACACTGCTTCAATGATGAGCACACAGGTGTTGCAAATCCAATCGCTGGCAAAAATGCAACAAGACATGCTAATACCATAAGTGATTTTTTAACCATGTAGTTTCTCCTATTGGTTTTAATATTTAAGCCATAGTAATACAAATTCCTCAAAAACAAAATATTTTCCGGATAATTTTCCAGATAAGTGGTTGCACATAAACTAGAATATCCTTACAATTCTCTTGTTAATTTCTACGAAGGATAAAACAATGCCACAATCAAAAGACTTAGCTAATGCATTACGTTTTCTTAGTATTGATGCCGTCCAGAAAGCCAATTCTGGCCACCCTGGTATGCCCATGGGAATGGCTGATATTGCCCAAGTTCTGTGGTATGAATTTTTAAAGCATAACCCTAACAACCCCAAATGGTTGAATCGCGATCGCTTTGTATTGTCCAATGGTCATGGCTCAATGCTATTATATTCACTGCTACATTTAACCGGTTATGATTTAAGCCTTGATGATCTAAAAAACTTTCGTCAGCTTAATTCCAAAACCCCAGGTCACCCAGAATATGGGATTGAATATGGCGTTGAAACCACAACTGGTCCGTTAGGTCAGGGATTGGCAAATGCTGTTGGCATGGCATTGGCAGAAAAAGTTCTGGCTGCTCAATTTAATCGCCCCAAATTTAGTGTTATAGATCATTACACTTACGTATTTTTAGGCGATGGCTGTTTGATGGAAGGAATTTCACACGAAGCCTGTTCTCTGGCTGGCACACATGAATTAGGCAAACTAATTGGCTTTTGGGATAACAACGGTATTTCGATTGACGGCGAAGTCAAAGATTGGTTCACTGATAACACACCAGAAAGATTCGAAGGTTATGGTTGGCATGTCGTTCGAGATGTCGATGGTCACGATCCCGAAGCTATTAAAAAAGCTATAAGCGAAGCTAGATTCGTTACTGACAAACCGAGTTTAATTTGCTGCAAAACAATTATTGGTTATGGCTCTCCAAATCTACATGGTACCAGTAAAACTCATGGAGCTCCTTTGGGTGAAGCAGAAGTTGCAGCAACACGAGAAAATTTAGGCTGGCAACACAAACCTTTTGAAATTCCTGATGATATCTGCAGCACCTGGAATGCCAAGCCACGGGGCCAAATGCTAGAAAAATATTGGAATCAGATGTTCGCAGCTTATAAAGAGGCTCACCCAGAATTAGCTCAAGAATTAATACGCCGCGCTGCAGGCAAATTACCTGATGATTTTTCCAAAAATGCGCAACACTTTATTAAAGATTTAAATAAACAGCAGCAAGATATTGCTACTCGCAAAGCATCCCAACTTTGCCTAGAACAATTTGGACCATTATTACCAGAATTTCTTGGCGGCTCCGCCGACCTAACCGAATCTAATTTAACTAATTGGCAAGGCAGTAAAGATATTACCGCCCAAAGCTATGATGGCAATTACATTCATTACGGCGTACGTGAATTTGGCACTTTCGCTATCATGAACGGGATTGCTCTGCATGGTGGTTTTATACCGTATGGCGGCACTTTTTTGATTTTCACCGATTATGGCCGTAATGCCATGAGACTAGCTGCACTGATGCAAATAAGAGTAATTTATGTACTAACCCATGACTCAATTGGTTTGGGTGAAGATGGGCCTACGCATCAAGCGATCGAACAAGTTTCTGGTTTGCGTTTGATTCCAAACATGACTGTATGGCGTCCTTGTGATGTGGTCGAAACCGCTGTTGCCTGGCAATTTGCTATTGAACATAAATCTGGTCCAACCAGTTTAATTTTGACACGGCAAAAAGTGCCACAACAATCTCGTGATGCCAAAACTTTAGCCAATATTAGCCGTGGCGGTTATATCATTTTTGAGCCTAAAGGCAACCCGGAAGGAATTATCATTGCCACCGGCTCTGAAGTAAACCTTGCCATTGAATCGGCCAAGGAAATGCAGCAACATGGTAAAAACATCCGCGTAGTCTCGATGCCTGCAACTGAAATATTCGATCAGCAAGATCAAGCTTACAAAGATGAGGTGTTGCCGCCTGAAGTTACAGCTAGAATTGCTGTCGAAGCGGCTAAATCAGATTTCTGGTATAAATATGTCGGTTTAAATGGCAAAGTTATCGGTATAGATACTTTCGGAAAATCTGCTCCGGCAAAAGAATTATTTGCAGATTTTGGTTTTACGGTGCACAATATCGTGCTTTCTTTACAACAATTATTACAAAAATAACAACAACAGGAGAAGCTATGAGTATTAAAATTGCTATTAACGGTTTTGGAAGAATCGGACGTTTAACCGCCCGCTCCCTTCTAAATGGCTATAAAGATTACGACTTAGAATTAGTCGCCGTCAATGACTTGGTCGATTGCAAAACCAATGCCCATTTATTAAAACATGACTCAGTCCATGGTCTATTTGAAAAAGAAATCACCACTAAAGAAGGTAATCTGGTAGTTGATGGCAAAACCATTCACACTTTTAACGAAAAAGATCCAACCAAATTACCTTGGAAAGATTTGGGTGTTGATGTTGTTTATGAATGTACTGGCGTATTTCGTAGCAAAGCTAAAGCCATGGCACACATTGAAGCTGGCGCCAAAAAAGTTATTATTTCAGCACCTGGAGAAGCAGATGTCGATGCTACCATCGTATATGGTGTTAATGACAATGTCTTAACAGCATCTGATACTGTCATCTCAAATGCCTCATGTACCACTAATTGCTTAGCTCCGCTGGTTAAACCACTGAACGATAAAATTGGTGTAGTCAATGGCTTGATGACTACAATTCACTCGGCTACTAATGATCAACGTATTACTGACTTATGTCATAGTGATTTGCGTCGTGCCCGTGCTGCTTTTGCCTCACTAATTCCAACCAAAACCGGCGCAGCTGCTGCTGTTGGTTTAGTATTACCAGAATTAGCTGGCAAATTAAACGGCTATGCAGTTCGTGTCCCAACCTTAAATGTTTCTTTAGTTGATTTAACATTTTTAGCTGCCAGAGACACCAGTGCTGAAGAAGTCAATGCTGTCATCAAAGCCGCTTCTGAAAATGAGCTCAAAGGCATTTTAGGTTATAACACCGAGCCATTAGTTTCTATTGATTTTAACGGCAACACGCATTCCTCAATTTTTGATGCTTCATTTACTAAAATTGTCGATCGTACTGTTAAAGTTATTTCATGGTATGACAACGAATGGGCATTTTCTTTACGCATGCTTGATACCACAATGGCATTAATGAACGCTAAATAAGAAGTCTGGGGAGTTACAGTATGAATATAAAAAAGATGTCCGATCTGGACTTGAAAGATAAACGCGTATTAATTCGCGAAGATTTCAATGTTCCGATCGAAGACGGCGTCATCACCAGTGATAACCGAATAAAGGCTGCATTGCCAACTATTAAACAGGCACTACAAGCCGGAGCTAAATTAATTTTGGTATCACATTTAGGCCGTCCAGAAGCTGGTAAATATGAAGAGAAATTCTCTCTGGCTCCAGTTGCTAAAAGGCTGTCAGAACTATTGGGTCAAGAAGTGCCGTTGGTAAAAGACTGGCTTGACGGAGTTGAGGTTGCATCGGGTCAAGCTGTGTTATGTGAAAATGCGCGCTTTAATAAAGGTGAGAAAAAAAATGATCCTGAATTGGCGCAAAAAATGGCTAAGCTGTGTGACATTTATGTCATGGATGCTTTTGCCACTTCGCATCGTGCTGAAGCTTCGACCAATGGTGTTGGCAAATATGCGCCTATTGCCTGTGCTGGCCCATTGTTAGTTGCTGAATTAGACGCTTTGGGCAAAGCCCTAGAAAATCCAGCGCATCCATTATTGGCAATTGTAGCTGGCTCCAAGGTTTCGACCAAACTAACCGTCCTGGAAAATTTGTTAACCAAAGTCGATCAGTTAATTGTCGGTGGAGGTATAACCAATACTTTTCTAGCTGCACAAGGTTATAACATCGGAAAATCGTTATATGAAGCCGATCTGCTTCCAGAAGCTAAACGCTTATTGCAATTAGCTAAAGATCGTGGCACCGAAATTCCGCTACCTGTTGACGTGGTCGTGGGCGATGAATTCAGCAAAGATGCCAAAGCCACCATCAAAGATGTGAGTGATGTCACTGATGATGAGATGATTTTAGATATTGGTCCCAAAACCGTAGCAAGTCTTATTGAGATTATAAACAAAGCCAAGACCGTTTTATGGAATGGTCCTGTTGGTGTATTTGAGTTTGATCAATTTGGCGAAGGCACTAAAGCTTTAGCAAACGCAATCGCTAATAGCTCTGCTTTCTCAGTTGCAGGCGGTGGTGACACTGTAGCGGCAATTGAAAAATATGATATAGCTTCACAAATTTCATATATTTCTACTGCTGGCGGTGCCTTTTTAGAATTTATTGAAGGCAAAAAATTGCCTGCAGTACAAATGTTAGAGGAAAAAATATAATGTTACGTCGTACAAAAATCGTTGCCACTATTGGCCCAGCTTCCGAGGATTATGATACTTTAAAGAAAATGATTGATGCCGGTTTAAATGTAACCCGCATGAATTTTTCGCATGGCACAGCAGAAGATCATATGAAGCGTGTCGCAACAGTACGCAAAGCAGCCAAAGATGCCGGCAAAATCGTTGGCATTCTAGCTGACTTGCAAGGTCCAAAAATTCGTATCGCCAAATTTAAAAACAAGCAAGTAAATCTAGTCGAGGGTGAAGAATTCATACTAGATTCGGATTTACCAAGTGACGCTGGCGATGAACATCAAGTTGGCATTGACTATAAGGAATTACCTCGGGATATTATACCGGGTGACCTGCTCCTATTAGATGACGGTCGTATAATTTTGACAGCAAAGAAAATTGACGGCGCAAAAATTATTTGTGAAGTTACTGTCGGCGGAATGTTGTCTAATAACAAAGGGATCAATCGTCAGGGTGGTGGCTTGTCTGCTGCTGCGTTAACTGATAAAGACAAAAAGGATCTTAAAACTGCAGTCAGCTTGGATGTTGATTACATTGCCATCTCGTTTGTGCGTGATGCCGCTGATGTGTTATATGCTAAAGAGCTGATAGAAAAGGAAGGTGGCAAAGCCGGTGTAATTGCTAAAATTGAACGTCTCGAAGCTGTAGTGCCAGAAACTTTAGATGAAATCATAAAAGCATCTGACGGCATTATGGTTGCTCGTGGAGATTTGGGCGTTGAAATTGGTGATGCTAATGTTCCTGCAGCACAGAAACATATGATTCAACGTGCTCGTGCTCTGGATAAACCAGTTATCACTGCAACGCAGATGATGGAAACTATGATTCACAACATGATACCTACAAGAGCCGAAGTATCTGATGTTGCTAATGCTGTGTTAGATAACACTGATGCCGTTATGCTATCAGCTGAAAGTGCTACTGGCGATCATCCAGTTGTAGTCATTCAAGCCTTGGATCGGATATGTTCTGCCGCTGAGCAAGATCTATTGACTCAGACCTCAGGTCATCGAGTCGAATGTTTCTTCGAACGTATTGATGAAACTATTTCTATGGCTGCAATGTACGCTGCCAATCATATGAATGCTGCAGCAATTATTTGTATGACAGAATCTGGATCAACACCACTGTGGATGTCACGTATTCGCTCTGGCATTCCGATTTTCGCCTTATCACGTCATCAGTTAACATTAGGTAAAATGTCGCTATTTCGTGACGTGTGCCCATTGTGTTTTGATGTCACTAAAGTCGAAGAGAATCGTTTTATTGAGCAAACCGCTATTGCTGAAGTTAAAAGCAAAGGCTTGATCAAAGCTGGTGATGTGGTGATTATTACTCGCGGACCGCAAAAAGGCGTTCATGGCGGTACCAATTCAATGCAAATTTTGACTGTAAAATAACCAAAACGTATTCTGTAGAGACGTTTTGCCAAAACGTCTCTACGACAAACCAGTAGCATTAAAATCCCAACTGCATTAATATTGGTTCATGAAAAAATTCATTACATTAATATTTTTGGTTTGTATTTGCATCACTGCTTGGGCTGGCACTAACAATGTTTCAGAATATAAATTACCGAATGGATTAAAACTCATCGTCAAACAAGATCATCGGGCTCCGGTTGTGATTTCCCAAGTTTGGTACAAAGTTGGTTCCAGCTATGAAAAATTAGGTGAAACTGGTGTTTCGCATGTGCTAGAGCATATGATGTTTCGTGGCACCAAAAAATATGGCCCAGGAGTTTTGAAAAAGATTGTTGCTGATGAAGGCGGCAATATTAATGCCATGACTTCGTATGACTTCACTATGTATTATGAATCTTTATCAGCCGACAAACTTGCTATTGCTTTTAAACTAGAAGCTGATCGCATGCACGGATTGCTATTACAAAATAAAGCTTTTCAAGATGAGAGACAAGTCGTAATAGAAGAATGGCGTATGCGTTTGCGTGATAACCCACAATCGATGCTGTATGAAAGATTTATGGCGGCAGCCAACATTGCCAATCCATATCACCATATGCCCATTGGCTGGCTTAGCGATTTGCAAAATTTGACACTAAAAAATGTCAGCAACTGGTACCATCAATGGTATGCTCCGAATAATGCCATCGTTGTTGTAGTCGGTGATGTTAACCCCAAACAAGTTTATCAGCTGGCTCAAAAATATTTCGGACATCTGACCCCTCATGCTACACCACAACTAAAACCGCAACCTGAAATAACTCCTTTAGGCATGCGAACAGTAACACTTAGCTTGCCAGCCAAATTGCCGTGCATAATTATGGGATATAATGTTCCAAGCCTAAAAACAGCAAAAAATCCACAAGATGCTTATGCTTTAGAAGTGGCAGCAGCGATTTTAGATGGTGGCGATAGTGCCCGCATTCCGAGCCAATTGATACGCGGCCAGCAAATTGCCGTTGCTGCTGTCGCTGATTATACATTATACTCTCGCCTTGATACGCTATTTATATTAGAAGGCACCCCTGCTCCTACACATACTATCAAACAATTACAAACAGCATTGTTACAGCAGATAAAACAATTACAAGTAAAACCAGTTAGTCCAGATGAATTAAAGCGCATTAAAACCCAAGTAATTGCAGCGAAAATTTATGCCAAAGATTCTATGACCACCCAAGCTCAAGAACTTGGCAGCCTAGAAGCTGTGGGTCTGCCATGGCAAGATGCCGATAATTATGTGAAAAACATAGAAGCAGTTACACCAAAACAGATTCAAATGGTAGCACGCAAATATTTTGTTAAAGACCGCTTAACCATAGGAATTTTATACCCAAAAAAAGAAGGAGCTAATAATGCAACACATTAAAAAACTTGGGTTAATTCTTTTAATTTTTTGCTTACCGGTTTTTGCCAAGCCTGTCCTTAATATTCAACATTGGACTACCACAAACGGCGCTAAAGTATTATTTGTCGCTAGTAATAATTTGCCGATACTGGATGTTGCAGTTACTTTCACTGCTGGCTCAGCTCAAGACAGCAAGCAATTTGGCATAGCACAATTTACCAACGCTATGCTAAACGAAGGCACAACAACTTTGAGTGCAGATCAGATTGCTAAGAACTTTGACAAGGTAGGCGCGATATTTGCGGCCAATGTTGGTCGTGACATGGCAAGCGTTCAGTTACGCACTTTGTCAAATCCAAAAATGTTGCAACCGGCATTGCAAACTTTCATTGATGTATTATCTAGACCAGTATTTTCCCAAACATCATTTAAGCGACTGCAACAGCAAATCTTAAGCGCAATTAAGCAAAATCAACAAGACCCTACAAGTGTAGCTGCAGATGCTTTTTACCAAACGCTTTATGGTGAGCTGCCTTATGCACACCCAACATTGGGAACAACCGCCAGCATTAAAAAACTTACGCCCAAAGATTTGCAAAACTTTTATCACAAATATTATGTTGCGAAAAATGCTGTCATTACTATTGTTGGTGATATTTCCCTAACTCAAGCAAAACTAATTGCTAATCAAGTTATAAAAAACATACCTCAAGGCAAAGCTATTAACGACATCACCACTTCTCCCGTAATTGAAAAAGCTAAAACCAAACATATTAATTTTCCGGCACAACAAACAACTGCCCTGATCGGTCAAACCGGCATTGCCCAGAATGATCCAGTTTTTTTCCCATTAATGGTTGGCAATTTTATTCTCGGCGGATCGCCATTAACTTCTGAGTTATTTAAAGAAGTACGTGATAAACGCGGCTTGGCATATAGCGTTGGTAGTAGTTTTACTCCACTGCAAAACCCAGGACCTTTTATCATATTTTTGCAAACTCGAAATGATAAAAGCCAGCAAGCGATTCAAGTCGCCCAACAAACTTTACATCACTTCGTTAACAAAGGCCCGACTAAAGAACAGCTTGAAGCCGCTAAACTAAGCATTGTCGGGAGATTTCCATTACAAATAGCCAACAACAGCCAAATTTTAGCCCTGTTAACTACCATTGGGTTTTATAATTTGTCCTTGGATTATGTCGACACTTATCGCGCTAAAGTAAAAGCCGTGACTAGAGAACAAGTTAAAGTTGCCTTCAAGCAATTGATTAAGCCGCAAAAATTGCTGATTGTGACGGTGGGAAAATAAAATATTTTTTATGATTAAAAAATTCCTAGCTCCGGTTATTATCTTTGCTTTAATGATGTCATCCGCATTGGCGGCTCCTGACAAATTATTGCCAGTCCTCGATGGAGTTCCTCATGCGCAACTTCCAAGGCATTTTCGCACAACAGGCGACCTGCAATTTAAAGCCTCAAATATTTCTGTAAATGGCTTAGCATCACTACATGCTATTGGAAGCGGACAATTCTCTTTGCAACAATTAAAGTTAGTGGTTAAAAAGATTGCTCATCCAATTATCGTTATTGATTTACGCCAAGAGTCTCACGGTTTTGTCAATGGTGTCCCTATTAGTTGGTATGGTATAAAAAATTGGGCAAATCGTGGTAAAAGTGATAACCAAATCAGAGCAATTGAAACAAATCTGCTTAACAAAACTAAAGCAGCAAAACAAATTGTGGTTTACAGTCGTATTAAAAAAACCAAAGATGGCTATGTAAGCGGAATCAATCCGGTTCGACTTAAGGTAAAAACCGTAGCAAATGAAAAGGATGTAGTTAAAAGTTTAGGCTTAAACTACCATAGATTTTTTGTTCCTGATCATTCCAGACCCATTGACCAGCACGTCGATCAATTCATTCGATTTATAAGAAAATCACCTAAAGATGTCTGGTTATATTTCCATTGCCGCGCCGGCGCAGGAAGGACAACTACTTTCATGGTCATGTACGACATTATGAAAAATGCCAAATCCGTATCCTTGCATGATATTTTAGCGAGAGAAAAAATGCTCGGCGGGAAAGATTTAACTTTACCAGCACAAGGATATAAACGCCTCTTAGCGAAACAGCGGATAAATTTCATTAGAAACTTTTATCAATACTGCCGGGAAAATACAGATGATTTTAAAACCTCATGGACTACATGGCTAGAACAAAGGAACGAGATGGGAATATCTTTATTTGATCCACTCATAAATTTCGATCTGCCCTGCTTCATGACATTGCACACATTTAGTACAGCCTATTTTTTGCATGCGAACCTCGCCTTTGTCAACTAACTTTTGCAGCATCTTGCGCATAGTCTCATAATCTTCAACATGAAAATTACTGCATAATTCATCTAAAGAAGCATCACCTTTTTCTTTTAAATATTTTTTAATTTCTAGTAACATTTTTACGTTTCCCCTTTTTTAAGTCTGTGCATAATAAACACTGTAGAAAATAGCACAGCCATTACAATTGCAATGCTAGTACTTGCATACACCGGATTATCCTGAAAAGTTGCAGCTTGATAAAAAATTGTAGCTACACCATAAGCAAGACCAGTATTCCATAACATGGAAAAAGTTGCCCAGCGCCAACCCAATTCCCGAAACATCGTGGCTACTGCTGGAATACATGGAAAATACAGCAATATAAATAACAAATAAGCAAACCCACCTTTTTGACCATCAAACTTTTTATACATCTGACCATAAATATTTTCATATGCTGAAACATCGGTTTGCGGCTCATTTTTGAAAGTCGCCATTAAGTTTTGTGGTACTGACACCACTGCTGCTTTAAGTTCCTTAGTTACACTTAATTGTTGCGGCTTGGCTTTGCTATCACTATCTTGGGTATATAGCGTATTTAAAGTTCCTACCACCACTTCTTTGGCCAGAACTCCAGTTATCAAACCTACAGTTGCCGGCCAATTTTTCTGCTGAATCCCCATCGGCCTGAATATCGGTGTAATACTCTGACCAGCAATTGCTAATAACGAATATTGACCAACATTGATACTATTCAAAGCACCAATAACAATACACACTGGCACAATAATCTGCCCAGCTTTAAAGATAAAACCTTTGAGTCGATACCAGGTTTGACGCAACACACTGCTGAGATAAGGAGTGTGATATGGCGGCAACTCCATTACCAAAGACGACTGCTCACCGGATAACACGGTTTTACGCAAAATCAGACCTGTTAAAACAGCAATCACAATACCGATTATATATAAAGCAAAAATTATATTCTGACCATTTTTTGGGAAAAACGCGGCAGTAAAAACTGCGTAAATAGCAAATCTCGCACCACATGACATAAAGGGTGTCATGAGTACGGTTAAAATGCGATCGCGCCGATTATCTAGAGTTCGAGCTGCCATAATAGCCGGAACATTACAGCCAAAACCGATCAGCATCGGTACAAATGATCTGCCGGGCAAACCAACAGCAGTCATCACTCGATCAATGACAAAACCAGCTCGAGCCATATAACCGCTGCCTTCTAATATTGCCAGAAACAAAAACATAGCTCCCAACACCGGAATAAAAGTTATTGTCGTATTAAGACCCTTACCAACTCCAGCTGTCAGAATAGAAATCAACCATAACGGCACGTGCCAATTATGCAATAACTGACCTAAGCCGGTTACAAAAATTGCATTACTGCCAATTTGAAAGAAATCCTGGAAGGCACCACCAATATTAATAGCGAAATAAAATAACGCATACATGATTGCTAGAAAGATAGGTATTCCTAAAATTCGATTCAAGACTACTTTGTCAACAGCTGCGGTAATAGTAGTCTTAACATGCGCGCTCTCTGTGGTAACCTGCTCCACTAAATGATGAATCATGGTATATCTAGCGTCGGCAATCAGCATATCAGCATCTTCATCCAATGCAGTTTGAATGTGTTGCTGCTGTTCCTCTACAGCTGTATCAATGTTGGCAAGTTTTTTTGCTAAAGCATCATTTTCTAATAAGCGTAATGCCAGAAAATATTTATGCTTATGCGAAATTTCTGTGCTCAAAGCTGTTATAGCTTGATTAATTGGCTGGGGGTATTCAATATATTTATGTGCAGGTACTGGATATTTATGGGTAGCAAGAATAGTTTGCTGCAACTGCTCAATACCTTGCTTTTTATTGGAGACCAGAGCTACAGTCGGGCAACCCAAAATAGAGGCTAATTTTGCAGCATCAATAGTAATGCCACGCCTTTTGGCAATATCAGTCATATTAACTGCCAACACAACAGGTATGCCTAATTCTAATAATTGCGTGGTCAAATACAGGTTGCGTTCTAAATTATTGGCGTCTAACACATTAACAATCAAATCTGCATCATCAGATAAAATATATTCAGCGGCAATACGTTCATCAATAGCGCCTGTTTCGCTGGCGACCGTAAGACTATAAATACCAGGCAAATCCACAACTTCAACATGATGATCTTGCGATTCAAAATAACCGCTGATACGGTCAACAGTAACTCCAGGCCAATTGCCAACCCTTTGATGCGAACCTGTCAACGCATTAAACAGCGTCGACTTGCCGCAATTCGGATTGCCGATTAAACCTATAGTAAACTGTTGCATTACTCTACTTTTTCCACTTCTAATATTGCTGCTTCGTCTTGGCGCAGAATCAACTCGCAATCGCGAAACTTAATAACTATTGGATCTCCCAAAGGTGCCTTACGAATTACTTCAAATTCGGTATTCTTAGTTAATCCCATTTCTAATAATTTTTTACGATAAGCACGATTATCACTCCGTAAAGTTATAATTCTGGCCTTATCGCCTACCTGTAAATCTTTAATCTTAGTTGGTTCATCAAATAAGTCATAAGTGTATTTGCTGTCTTGATATATCTTAATTTTAGCACGCCATTTTTCCATGGTGGCAGAATTAAGCTTACGATTGCTATCATCATAAAGAGTGCCGCCTAAATCCTCAGTTAACTGTTTAGCAGTTTCTAGCATCAAATTAAAAGTCTTAGGCAGATTTTTTTGGTCTTCAAAAGCCATAAACAACGTCAAGCCTTTACAAAAAGTCTGTCCCATTTGTTCCAGATCAAATGTCCCTGGTTCAGTAGCAGACGCAAGACTGAATAAGATTTCGCCGTCGCCATTAGCTTGCTCATGCCGATGGAAAATGTTCATTTTGCCAAACCGAAAACCATTTGCCAGCAAGCTTTGTAATAATTCATAACCTGAATATTGCTGCTCAGGATCGGCAATAACACGTATGACAATAAAATCTTGCGGTTGTGGTTTTGGCGTGGATGTAATTTGCTGAGGCTCTAACTCGACTTCTGCTGTTTCTGGTTCATCTATATCTGCACTAAAAGTTGGCTCAGATCTACGTATATGATTTTGCTGATTATTACGCTTAGGCCACAGCAAAAATGCCGCAACTCCTATTACCACAATTAATATTATCCACCACATTTTTATTACCTCTCAACAGCGTTTTAATAATTTTACTGCCTTTTCAGCTTTGATGCTAGGTTCTGTCCGGATTATTTTTCGAATCTTTGAGTTATCTTTCTGCCATACTGACCGCTTGATCAATATCAACCGACACCATACGCGACACACCGGGTTCATACATGGTGACACCAAGTAATTGATCGGCTAATTCCATAGTAGTCTTGTTATGCGTCACTACAATAAACTGAACCGTATCTGACATTTCTTTGACCAGATTAGAAAAGCGCAATATATTATTGTCATCTAGAGGTGCATCAACTTCGTCTAACATACAAAACGGTGCTGGATTTAATTGGAATATAGCAAAAACCAGAGCAATTGCTGTTAAGGCTTTTTCACCACCGGAAAGCAAATGAATCGTCGTATTCTTTTTGCCCGGCGGCTGCGCCAGTATTGTGATGCCGGCATTCAGAAGATCATCTTCAGTCATAGTCAAAGTTGCTTTACCGCCACCAAAAACTATTGGAAAAAGCCGAGCAAATTCCGTGTTAACTTTTTCAAATGTATTCTTAAAACGCATTCTAGTTTCATGATCAATCTTATGCATAGCTCCAGTTAGGGTATCTAGCGCCTGTACCAAATCATCGTTTTGCGTATCTAAATATTCTTTGCGAGTTAAAGTTTGTTCATACTCATTAATTGCTGCCAAATTAATTGGACCAAGCTTTTCAATTTTAGCAGATATTTTCTCCAGCTTTCCTGCCCACTCAGAAAATTCCGCATCTTCTGGCAGGTCAGATAAAATAGTCTCCAGCTCTGCTCCTCCGGCAACTATTTGCTCTTCATAGGTCGTTCCACGAACTTGCAACGCTTGCCATTCCATGCGACTTTGCTCTAGCTTATCACGCAATTTTTGCTCTTGCTGCTGTAACTCAATGCGTTGCTGTTCTTGGCTCTGCAATAAATATTCGCTCTTATTTAGATTTTGCCGAGCTTCGGTTAGTTCTTGTTCAACTTTGACGCGTTGTTCTAAAGTTTGCTGCAGAGTTTTATTTAATTCATCCAGCGGTTCTTGATTAGTCTGCATCTGCCGTTGCATACTAGCCTGACGTTCTTTCAAGCTGGTAAGCTGACTTTCTGCTCGAGCTAAACTCTGCTGTAAATACTGCAGCTTATTATTTGCCACTTCAATATTGGTGTTACAGCTATCTGCTGTTTGTTTTACTGTAGCAAAATGCTCCCGCGCCAGTTGTAATTGTTCACGATATGAGTCGCGATCATTGACTAATTTAGTACGTTGCTCAGTATCGACAACTCCGACTTGTTGCACCTGTTGCAACTCATTTTGCAAGTCGCTTAATTGCTCCTGTGCTAGAACAATTCTTTGCTCATAACCCGTGATTTCGGCAGTTAAATTTTTACTACGTTCACTAATGTTTTGAAGTTGATTCTGATTAACAGTTAATTTGCTATAGACATCTGTATATGCTGCAGTAATTTCGCTTAACTGCTGCTGTAGCTGTTCGCGCTTAGTTTCTAACTGGCTCCGAGTATCTTTACGCTGTTGCAAGTCTTGTTCCTGTTGCACAATATTTGCTTGCGCGGATTCAATTTGTTGCTTAGTTTCTTTTAAGTCACGCTCACGCTGCACTACGCCCGACTTAGCATCTTTGCTGGAATTGATAGAAGCCCAAAACGGTCCTAGCCATACACCGCTTTTAGTAATCACCGACTCGTGAGCTTTTAAGTTGTCGCGTAGTGTCAATGCTGCTGGCAAATCTTCAGCAATATAAATATTGGTTAATAAATTATTGATCGCCAACTTAGATTCAACTTTGCTTGCCAAAGTATTTTCCGGCGCAGTGATTGCATTAGCTGCCGCAGCATCAAACAAAGCCACATTACCACTTTCGAGCTGTTCCAGCAGTGCTGCCAATTGGCCCAAGTCGTCAACACAAACTGCTTCGAGATAATTATTCAATACAGTCTCGACAGCTTTTTCCCAGCCAGCAGCAACTTGCAACTGCTCAGCCAACCTTGTCTTTTCAACTAAATCATTTTTACTCAGCCATGTTTGCACATGAGTATCGGCTTTGCCTAAAGCAGTTTGCTGCAAAGTTTCTAATGACATCAGTTTGCCATGTAATTTCTGTAACTCATGCTTAGAGTTATCTAATTCTGTAGCTAATTGCGTAATCAGCTCTCTATTCTCAGCAACACTGACTTGATTGGCCTGTAGGTTCTCAGTCAATTCTTGCTTTTGCGTTTGCGCCTTTTCACTTTGCTGCTGCAGTTCAGCTATTTCATTTTCTAAAGCAGCTATAACCGGAAGCTCTTGGTTTTCCTGACGACAATTTTCAAGTTTAGCAGTATCATTTTGGACTTGCTGCTCCAAATGGTTAATCTTAGCCTGATTAATGTCTACCTGTTTGCTGTTTTGTGCTGCTGCTAAATTAAACTCATCCCATGTGGTTTGCCAAGCTTGCATTTCTTGTTCAGCATCATTTGATTTTGTTTTCGCAGCTTCAGTTTGAGCATTTGCTTCTTGGCTTTGTTGCTTCAATGCCTCTAATGCCACTGTAATAGTTTTTACTTCATGCTGGTCATTGTTATTATGTTTTTGCAATTCTTCTAATGATTGCTTAACGTCCAATAAATCCTGACTCAACTGACTCAAACGATCTTTGTTATGCTGCATTTGTTGCTCGTGTTTAGCAATTTCAGCACCTAAACTATAGTAGCGTTTTTGGACTTCGTTGAGCTCATCATGGGCGGCAATTTGCTGTTGACGTGACGCTTCAATCTCCGTATTTAGCTGATTAGTTTTGGTTTGACCGGCTTCTAAATCAAGCTCTTGCTGTTTTATATTAGCTTCCTGCTGCTGCATTTCATCATTTACTGTGCGCCAGCGCAAACCTTGCAACTGTGCTTTTAATAATCGCTGTTCTTCTTTTAATTTTTTATAGCGATTGGCCATATTAGCCTGACGCTTTAAATGTCGTAGTTGGCCTTCAAGCTCAGTGCGAATGTCGTTTAAACGCGCTAAATTATCGCGAGTACGTTCGATGCGATTTTGGGTTTCGCGGCGCCGTTCTTTGTATTTTGATATTCCTGCCGCTTCCTCAAAGAACACCCTCAGCTCATCCGGCTTGGCTTCGATCAAATCTGAGATCATGCCTTGCTCAATAATGGCATAACTGCGCGGTCCCAACCCTGTGCCTAAAAAGATATCGACAATATCTTTACGCCGACATTTTGTTCCGTTTAGATAATAATTTGAAGCGCCATCACGATTAACTTCACGACGAATCGCAATTTCGCTATAAGATGCATATTCACCATTTAATACCGAGTTAGTATTGTCAAAAAATAGTTCGGTTGAGGCTTGGCCTACAGATTTGCGCGAGTTTGTACCACTAAAAATAACATCAGCCATCATTTCGCCACGTAATTGCTTGGCAGAGATTTCACCCATAACCCAACGCACGGCATCAATGATATTGGATTTACCACAGCCATTAGGACCAACAACAGCAGTGCGATTGCTTTTGAAAGTAATGCTGGTTGAATCAGCGAATGATTTAAAACCTGATAATTTAATTCGTTTTAAGCGCATCTAACTCTAAATTCTTGTTCTAAATATCTAAAGCATGAATTATACCGAAATAATTAGAATTTAACTATTGTTGTATTATTATAGGAGTGATATGCGACGTTTTTTGATTGGGCTATTGGTGATATCAGCTAAAACTTCATAGCTATACAAGGGGGACTTTCTTTTTCTGCTTTCTATTTCGTTCTGTAATAATAGCACTATTTGCGAATACCCACGCAACTGCGCAATTTGTAATGGTGTTCCGCTTGGGGTCTCTAACTCAGGATCTGCCCCATGTTTCAACAAGACTTCTACTGCTTCTAAATTTCCTTTCTCGCAAGCAGCAAAAAGAGGAGTTAATCCATTGCCTATCTTGTTTGGCTCAGCGCCGAATTTTAATAACAGCAACATTATTTTATCATTATTAAGCTTAGATGCCTTATATAACGGAGTTAATCCCGCAGCATCTAAAGAGTTTGCTATTGCAGGTAACCTATTGACTAAAGCTGCAACAAAGCTATAAACATTATATTCAATTGCCGTGTGAAACAATCTAACATGGTCGTCGTTTATATGATTAATTGTTGGAAAATATCGCGAACTTATCTTAAAGCTCATTTTCGGGAAATTTAGATTATGTGCTTGTGGCGCAACATAAATTTCTATGCAGCAAATAAATGATGTATTTTCCTTAAATGCGCCAGAAATATGCTTCACAGCTACTGCAATATCAGGAGTTTCTTTAACACACGTATTGTTAGACTCTTGTAGAAAGCTTTGATCAAAAACCGTAAATATATTATTTTTACAGGAAACGCCAACAACATGTTTTTTTGCAAAAAGCAGAACTACAAATTCTTTAACCTGAGCGCCGATGTTATTGCATATACTAGTAAGAAATTGACAGTATTCAGCTTGATTACCTGCCATGCAAAAACGAAAAACGTTCCGTATTGGTTTTTGCATTTCACTCTGATCTGTATTTGCTAATTTATGTGAGACCACATAAGGGGACGTACATGTTATATTTTGAAATTTACCCGTAAAATCATTGAATGAGGTCAAACCCGGGTTTTGATATAACAACACTCCTTCAAGGAATGCTGGAATTTCCAGATATATAGAATATTCACGCGGTTTAACAGAGCCAAAAGCGTGGTATTCATAACGCAACATAACTATTGGCTCAACTAAATTAAAATATTTTTTTCCGCGAACTATCCAACCTTGGCGCGAATCACGTGTCAAAACTTGCATGCGTTGACTAAATTTATCTTCTTCATTACAGAAAACAGCCTGCATCCACATGCCAGTTAGACCAAAACAAACACCTTTTTGAACCTTAAATATTTCGAATAAATTTACGCTATCATGTGAAAATATATCACTATGTAAGAGTGTATTAACATTTATGACAAAATTATCCCAATAACTCATGCAATCTCTCTCCCCAGAGGATTATGAACTTTACTATAAATACTTAGATATATATTAGCATGTTTTCTGGGCTGCGCAATAGCAGATATCTTACAATTGCGGCTATTGAATACACTTGACAGATGCAGCAGATGTAGGTGGAAAACGGTTGTCATTTGTAAGATTATGAAGAGCTTCGCGATCAGGCTGACTTGTTTTGCTGTGTTTTTGTTGTTGTGCTTGTTCCAAAATAATGGCAATTTCTAGACGACCATTTGCACTTGCAAACTTAGCAAGATCAAAGCCACATGACTTAATTATTGGTTCGGCGTTATAGCTTAACAACAACCGCACCATATCAACACTGCCTGCCATCACCGCACAAGTCAATGGACCATACGCCTCTTTTCTACCAGTAAGATTTGCCTCTGCCCCATGCAGCAACAAAAATTCAACAACATCCAGCTGACCAGACTGCGCAGCATAACAGATTGGAGTGTAGTCTCTGCCACACTTTGCATTTATAATTGCCTTTAGGTCAGAGGCAAAACCAACAATAGCTTTGATTTGATTCAAATCACCATTTTGCGCAGCAACATGTAACAATGTGTTGCCTGAAGCAGCCGGAGCCAAACTGGGGAAATATTTAGAATCGATACTATATTTAGATACATAATTAACGCTATTATTAACGGGAGCAACATACAGCTCGATATAACTATCAAGTGTAGCCTCAACCCTAAATATCTTAAAAATAGTATCAACAACTTGTTCTATTTTATCATACTCTACAGAACCAACATCTACATACGGCATAATGTCTACCGCGAAAACTGCAAACTTATTATTCCTAAAAGTTAACCCAATTGAATGCCTGATAGAATGCAGTAGAATTGCAAATGGTTTGTTTGCACTCTGCATAGAAAAGCACATCTTCATAATCAGCCCAGTATAGGTAAACTTAGTACCAGCCACCCCATGTTTATATGCGCGATGAATTGGCATATTTTTATTACCACTTTGAAATTCTAATTTAGCAGGCAGCACATAAGGAGAGATTTTTACCGGATCTTGCACACCAACAATATAAGGATGCAAACTGGTATCTTTCGAAGCATGATATGCTAACAACCCTTCAATAAAAGCAGGGATTTCTAAAAAAACACACTCCTCTAGAGTCAATTTTTTGTTCTTATTTAAAACGCGTAATTGCTTTATAGGATCAGCCAAATTGTTGTATTTATGACCGCCAATAACCCAACCAACCAGATGATCTTGACACAAGAATTGCATCCGCATATTAAATGAGTTTTCATCTTCGCACAAAACCGCTTGCATCCACATGCTAACTAGCCCAAAACAAACGCCTTTATTGAGTGCAAACTTTGCAACCAGATCAATCTTTCCGTATGCAAATATATCATTGCTCAAAAGCATGTTTATATTGTAAATAAAATTGTCAAAATATGACATAAATCAGTCTCTCTCCCCAGATGACGATTTCTGATATGGCAAATAGCCTATACCAATAATAGCATATTTCTTATAATGTTTTGGGTGTTTTGTGGCACAGAAAAATGTGCATTAAATTCAAGTCAACAAATATGGGCTTGTTGAAAAATAGTTCTTCCTGTCATCCTTGCACAGGAATGACGGGGATGTGCCGGATTGCTGCCTGTTACGACTTAAATGTACCACTCCGGCAATATTGCCTCTGATGACATTGGAGTCACTTCCAACTTTTCCGATTTGCCATCAGGACTAGCAACCTGCAGCGTCACCTTATCGGCATCACGGCCACTAGAAAAACGTGCGGTTATTTGAGCTGCCAATTCAATATCTTGGCTTTTGGGGTTTCCAGTAATTAAAGTTATCGGGCCGCCATGGCTAATAGTATCTAAACAAGTAAAGTGTGAAGCATATTTTTCTAAAATATCATTTTCAGATTCTTTGCGTCCAATGATGATTTTAGTATTAGAATTTAAGCGTAAATGACGTCCAACTTTGAGCAAAGCTAGATCTTCACGAGCCTGCTGTTTCTTACCATTATGATCCCATAGATCATGCAGACGGTCGCAAAACTTCGAGTCTGTTAACAAGCAACCACCAGCTGGCTGTGGGAAATCTTCAATGCCGAATTTTTTTACCAATTCAATTTGCGGCTTACGTGATCTACCACTCCAGCCATACAATAATTCACGCTTAACCCAGCCTTCGCGTTCCGGCAAAGTTGGCGTTAGTAATTTGGCGCATAACGGTCGTAACAATAAATCATTGGCACCAGATTCAACTGCAATAACTGGGATTGTATCAACGCGTTGTGACTTAGGTCGCTGTCCCACAACTTCGCCAGTAATAAGAAAGTCATAATTATGCTGCTGCATCCATTCAAAAGCTTTGCTAATCATGAAAATCTTGCAATCCATACACGGATTTAACAACGAACCATAACCATATTTTGGATGTAATAGAACTTCTTGGTAATCATCGATGACATCAACAATTTCTAAAGGCACACCTAATTTCGCGGCTGTTTTGGTAGCAGTATTAACACCACAACCAAAACCAATATTAAAATTAATACCAGTGACTTCAACACCCTGGTCTTGAATTATTTTTGCTGCCAGCATGGAATCAAGCCCACCTGACATTAATGCAACTGCTTTTCTTGGTTTCATAATATGCACATGTTATATTATCTTTAAGGAGAAATACAATGACAGATAAATATATAAATTACAGCAAAGAAGTTAAAAAACGGGTGGGTGAATATAGGAAATCTTCGCCTGAAGTGATGCAAGCTTTTGGTGGTTTGATCAAAGCAGCTGAAACTACTGGAGTTTTAGAAAGTAAAATCAAAGAATTAATTGCTTTGGCAATCTCAATCAGTAGCCATTGTGAAGACTGCATTACTGCTCATATTCAGTCTTATATTAAAGCAAACGGCACACGTGAAGAATTAGTAGATATGATTGGTGTTGCTGTTTTTATGGGCGGCGGCCCGGCAATGATGTATGGCACTCACGCCTTAGAAGCTTATGATGAGTTTGCCACATGACTCGTCATTGCGAGGAGCAAAGCGACGCGGCAATCCAGGAGACAAAATATTATGATAAGCTTAACAAATGCCTATAAAACCCTGCAGCAAGTTGCAGCTAGCATCAAATTACCAGCAACAACAACTGCTGTTAATAATTCTTTGGGACAAGTTCTTACTCAAAATATTTCTTCAAAATTAGATCTACCTCCATTTAACAAATCGGCGATGGATGGCTATGCAATTTTAGAAAATGATAAGAGTGCTAGTTATCAACTATTAGAAACTGTGGCAGCTGGCCAAGTTCCAATTAAACAATTAAAACCAGGAACTACGATTAAAGTGATGACCGGCGCACCAGTTCCAGAAAATACTGGCCAAGTAATTCGTTTAGAATATGTAACCGATCAAGCAGGCACAGTCACAATTCACACACCAGAACCAGCAATTAACATTTGCCCTCAAGGCGAAGACATCACTCAAGGTCAAGTGATTCTAGAAGCACCCAAACTAATCGACCCTATTATAATCGCCAATTTAATTTCCAGTGGCATAACTGAAGTAAAAACAATCCGTCGACCCCGAGTTGCTATTCTTACTACTGGCGATGAAATTGTCGATGACTTTGCCAAATGCGCACCTGGTAAAATCATGAATTCCAATGGCCCGATGCTGGCGAGTTTGTGTCAGGCTAATATGCTCGAAATTGTGTATCAAAAAATCGTCGCTGATACTTATGAGGAAACTGTAGCTGCCATAAAACATGCAATTGAAAATGCCGATATTGTAGTTTTATCTGGTGGTGTTTCAGTCGGTGAATTTGATTTTGTTGGCACAGCCTTAGACGAACTTGACGTCACTGTTCACTTTAATAAAGTTGCAGTTAAACCCGGCAAACCCATGACATTTGCTTCTAACAATAATACCTTAATTTTCGGCCTGCCGGGCAATCCTGTATCAGTATATTTAATGTTTCACTTATTTGTCTTAAGCGCCGCACGAATGCTTGCTGGAATAAACATACCATTACAATTTGAGCCAGTTACTTTATCTGAACCCATAAAACCTAAACAAACTGAACGAGTTGAATTTAAGCCAGCCAAATTTAATCCCGACGGCAAAGTTGAGTTGGTTAAGTTTAATGGCTCGGCGCATTTATTAGCACTACTTGAAGCTGATGGCTTTGTTGTATTAGATAACAATACAACCGAATTTTATCGAACCAGAGAATTCAACCATGCAAGATAACCATGGCCGCAATATTAACTATCTTCGTATCTCGGTAATAGATCGCTGCAATCTTAGCTGTAAATATTGCATGCCGGCTGACAATCTTCAATGGTTAGAGCATAAGGATATTTTGACGTTTGAAGAAATCAGTGATGTTGTAAAACACGGAGTGGAACTCGGTATTGATAAAGTCAGACTAACCGGCGGCGAACCATTAGTTAGACGTAATATTGTCACTTTGGTTGCTATGTTGGCTGAAATTCCAGGCATTAAAGATTTGGCAATGACAACAAATGCCATTCTGCTGCCGAAATATGCCAAAAAATTAAAAGATGCTGGGTTACATCGAGTGAATATCAGCTTAGATACTTTAGATCCAGAAAAATTCCAAGAAATCACCCGCGGCGGCGACTTAACAGCTGTTTTAAACGGCATTCAAGCAGCTCAAGATGCCGAACTAAATCCGATTAAATTAAACTGTGTTACCGGCTCACCTTTTACAGAAGATGATACTGAAAGTGTCCGACGCTTTGCCGAAGAACAAAATCTCGAAGTACGTTTTATTCAATTAATGCAACTCAACAAAGGCACATTCAGCATTGTTGACGGTGGCAGTGGCGGTGATTGCCCCAATTGTAACCGTTTAAGGCTTTTAAGCAACGGCACTATTCGCCCATGTTTATTTTCTGATGTAGGATTTAATGTTCGCAAATTAGGTATTGCAAAAGCATTCGAACAAGCAATTCAATATAAACCCAAACAAGGCACAATTAGTGACGATGAGTGGATGTATAAAATCGGGGGATAAGGGGCCTGTCATTGCGAGCGCAGCGAAGCAATCCAGTAATAAATGTACCATGCCTGGATCGCCGCGTCGTTTCACTCCTCGCGATGACGTGAAGATTGTCATTGCGAGCGCAGCGAAGCAATCCAGTCCTGCTATAGCAGGTTATCATACAAATTTTTCCATTCTGGATTTAGCTCCTCAATAAGAGCTAGTTTCTTTTTTCTGGAACCAGCTTTAATTTGTTTTTCTCGGGTTATTGCACTCAACATGTCTTCGCATTGTTCATAATAAACTAGTCGTTTACAATCATAGCGCGAAGTAAATCCATCTGTTAAACCATGTTTGTGTTGATAAATTCGCTGCAAAAGGTTACTTGTTACACCTGTATATAATGTTCCATTACGCTTATTTGTCATTATATAAATAACTGGTTGATTACTCATTAATAACTCTCCACTGGATTGCCGCGTCGCTTCGCTCCTCGCAATGACAGACTAAAACAGCCTATTTCTCAGGCTCTTGCGTCATCAATCCAACAGTAGGCGCACCGGCATTTTGCAGCAACACCATGGCTTGCACAACTTTACCATAATCAACTCGATTATCGCCTTTGACCAAAACTTGGCGCTTCGGATCAAGCTGTAATTTAGCAGAAACATCGGCAACCAAAGCATCTGCGGTAATTGGTTGGCTGGGATTTTTGTCGGTATTTAAAAAGTAATTACCACTGGCATCGACAGAAACAATAATCGGACCTTTTTGTTGAGCTGATAATGTTGCGGCTTTGGCTTTGGGCAAATCTACTTTAACACCTTGCGATAACAATGGCGCCGTGATCATAAAAATAATTAATAGCACCAACATAACGTCAATATATGGCACTACATTAATTTCGGCCATAGGTTTATGACGTTTTTTCCTGCCTACAGCCATGGAATTTCCTTATTTTGTTTGGCAGCATGAGCCTGACGATGCAAAATACTAGAAAACTCATCTTGAAAATTATAATAATGATTAGTCAAACGCTCGACGCTATTGGCAAATTTATTATAAGCTATTACAGCCGGAATGGCTGCAAACAAACCCATAGCTGTTGCGATCAAAGCTTCGGAAATTCCCGGCGCGACCATCGATATTGTTGCTTGTTGCACATTCGCCAAAGCTCTAAAAGACGTCATAATCCCCCAAACAGTTCCAAATAAACCAACATACGGACTAGTCGAACCAACAGTAGCCAAAAATGATAGATTTTGTTCGAGCTTATCAACTTCTTGCATCAAAGCTACACGCATGGCCCGCTCTGCTCCTTCCATAATCGCTTCTGCACTCACCGCTTGTTGCTTCAAGCGTTTAAATTCGGTAAAACCTGCTACAAAAATTGGCTCTAAACTATGCAATTCAGCTGGATGCGATTTTAATTCCTCACACAACTTTCCAAGGTCAATGCCCGACCAAAATTTTTCTTCAAATGTTTTGATTGAGGCGCGCGCCCGTTTTATGACCATGCTGCGCTGAAAAATCATGGTCCAAGAAGTTACTGAAGCTGCCAATAATAAGAGCATGACCAGCTTTACCAGCAAGCCAGCATTTGCTATAAAACTCCACAAAGTCGGGTCATTCATGAGTAAATTTCTCCATTAATTCTTGCGGCCATTTACGCGGCCGTAAATTTTGATCGACACTTATTAAAGTGATTAAACCTTTGCAATACACTATTTCATGGTCCTCTGCCAAACAAACATTTTGCTGCATGACTAATCTAACAGCAGATGACTCCGTTATACTTGTTAGCACTTCTAAGCTATCTCCAAGACGAGCTGGACGCAGATATTCTAAATTTGCACTTCTTAAAGCAAACACATAACCCTGTTCAGCCAATTCGGCAACATCAAAACCCAAAGCACGCAGCCATTCTGTTCGAGCTCGTTCCATAAATTTTAGGTAATTGGCATGATACACAATGCCAGCTGCATCGGTATCTTCATAATAGATTCTGACAGGCCAAATAAATTCACTTTTATCCATAAGCTTAATCTTTTGTGTTTATATCTAAGGCGCCATGTGTTAGCGCTACGTTTTCTGGCGTGACCATACCAAAATGCAGATATGCTTGTTTAGTTGCCACGCGACCTCTCGATGTCCGCATCACAAAGCCCTGCTGAATTAAATATGGCTCCAGCACATCTTCAATATTGCTACGCTCTTCGCCAATCGCTGCAGCCAAACTATCCACACCAACCGGACCACCATCAAATTTTTCAATAATTGCTGCTAGCAATTTGCGATCCATTACATCAAAACCGAAATTATCAACATTTAGCATACCCAATGCAGCATGAGCAACATCAAGAGTAATTTCGCCATCAGCTTTGACTTCTGCATAATCACGCACTCGACGTAATAATCTGTTGGCAATTCTTGGAGTGCCACGAGAACGTTTAGCTAGTTCGACAGCACCATTAGCATCAATTGCGACATTTAAAATACTTGCCGAACGTTTAACTATATGCGTTAAATCATCATGATTATAAAATTCTAATCTTTGGACAATACCAAACCGATCACGCAACGGTGAAGTCAATAAACCTGCACGAGTCGTAGCACCAACCAAAGTAAATGGCGGTAAATCCAATTTGATCGAACGAGCTGCCGGACCTTCACCAATAATAATGTCGAGCTGATAATCTTCCATAGCAGGATATAGAATTTCTTCAATGGCTGGGCTCATGCGATGGATTTCATCAATAAACAACACATCATGAGATTCAAGATTAGTCAGCAAAGCCGCAAGATCACCGGCTTTTTCTAATGCCGGCCCAGAAGTTTGTTTTAAGCCAACTCCCATTTCGTTGGCAATAATATGGGCTAAAGTTGTTTTACCTAATCCTGGCGGCCCAAAAATCAACACATGATCCAGAGCATCACTACGTCCTTTAGCAGCACCAATAAAAACTTCCATTTGTTCCCGCACAGCTGCCTGCCCAATATAATCTTCTAAGCACTTAGGACGAATGGCTTTATCAACAGCTTCATCTTCAATTAAATTTTCGGGTGTCACTATGCGATCTGGTGTAATCATAACAACATATGATAAGGCACAAAATGTAGAGACGCAAGATTTTGCGTCTCAAATCAGAATCTGACCCCTATTGCCGGATTTATGTAAAAGCTGTATAATTATATTCAAGGATCGCAACTATATAAGGATATATAATGCCCGCAGAAGATGAATCGTATCATTCGCTAGCTTCCCTATCCAGCTTATCTGATGAACTTTTATTACCCATCCTAGCAAAACTAAGCTTATCTGAATTAATGCAGTTGCGAGCAACATCACGGCGTTTTAAAAATTTTATCAATGACAAAATGCTGCTCGAGCTAGGACATCCGGTTGTCAATTATCGTCGCGTCGTAAAACATCACAGCATAGGACCAATTGGCAGCCAAATAATTACAATGAAAGTCATAAATGCGCATCAATTAACCTGCGGCACAAAAGATGGCAGGATTCTTATTTGGAATTTAAAATACAATATGTTTCAACGAAGCACTCAATGTGGTTCCCCAATTAACGCAATTGCAAGAATTAATGAACGCTTCCTTGCAATTGGATCTAATAGTGGCACCTTTCGCATCTGGGACTTAGCCTCAAGTTGTTCCATATACAAGCGAAAATTCATCTCTCCAATAAGCACAATTGTCTTAATTAAGAACAATATCATAGCTATTGGTTTTGCAAATGGATCCCTCGGTTTTTTCAATCTTAACTCCGGCGAATATTACACTATACAACTTGGAGCAAATCCAATATGGTCTTTAATACCATGTTGCAATAACCAGCTCGCCGCCGGATGCGGTGACCATATTATTTCCTTAGTAGACCACGACACAAAAGAAGTCAAATCAATGAATTCCCGTTCTGGTCCGGTTATGTCACTAACCACTATATTTCAAACAAAGCTGCTAATTAGCGGCACATCATTTAACCGTATCAGCGTCTGGAACACAGAAACAATGGAGCCTGTATCAAGTTGGAAAAGCTTATCTCCAGTTTGGGCACTTGCCACCACAAAATCAGGCTTAATTATAGCGGGCACACATAATGGCAACCTTAGTATCTGGGACTGGCAAACACAAACATGCCTAAACGCTATAAAAACAGGAAGTGGAGCCGTAAACGCTATTGCGATTAGCCCTGATGAAACAAAGATTATTTGTGCATGTGAAAATGGCACCATACATATCTATACTTTTGCAAGCTTTCCAAATCCTGAACCAAGTGGCCGAGTTCTGTTAAAAAGTTCTGCGGGATAGGACTAATCTAATCAGTTTTTCACAGGACAGATTTATTATCTTTATGCTATAATAAATCTGCTAGAGCGATATTTATTTGCAAAAGCTCTTGCCGGGGGGATGAGTAAAACGCATTAATCGAATATTCAAACACATCCTATTGCTACATATTTGCAAATAACAAAAGCTTATATGCATTGCTTTAACTAAAAAATGCTTTTGAAGGATAAGGGGGATGCAAATGGTATTAGAAGAGCTACAAAAACATTTTATAACATATCACCACAATAACGAGTTTCCAAGCTTTGAGTTTCTCACAGCTGAGACTACCGACAATAATACTGGCCTTACCATACCAAATTATTGGTGGCTGACAGTCATGCCAGTAGGCCGGCAGCTCCTAAACAAACTAGCTGATAAAGATCCAGCTGGAACTTTAGCTTTATTGCAAAAAGCTAACCTTGATGCTGCTCCTGCTTCAGGTTCAATTCAAGGCATAACTGCTTTTTGGTGGCTGGCAAGGAGCCAAGAAGGCCGGCAGCTCCTAAACAAACTGGCAGATAAAGATCCAGCTGGAACTTTAGCCTTATTGCAAAAAGCTAACCTTGATGCTGCTCCTGCTTCAGGTTCAATTCAAGGCATAACTGCTTTTTGGGTGCTGGCAAGGAGCGAAGAAGGCCCACAGCTCCTAAACAAACTGGCAGATAAAGATCCAGTGCAAACTCTAGCCTTATTGCAAAACGTCAACCTTAACGCGGCTCCAGCTTCAGGTCCAGATCAGGACACAACTGCTTTTTGGGTGCTGGCAAAGAGCGAAGAAGGCCCACAGCTGCTAAACAAACTAGCTGATAAAGATCCAGCTGGAACTTTAGCCTTATTGCAAAAAGCTAACCTTGACGTGGCTCCGGCTTCAGGTGGATATCGGGGCACACCTGCTTTTTGGTTTCTGGCTATCACGACACAAGGCAAACAGCTGCTAAACAAACTGGCAGATAAAGATCCAGCTAGGACTTTAGCACTATTACATAAAGTCAACCTTGATGCTGCTTTTTGGGTGCTGGCAAAGAGCGAAGAAGGCCAACAGCTGATAAAAAAATGTCCTGCTATTCTTTTTTCGCCAACCATACATAGGGTAGGATTTCATGGCAATGCAATCATAGGAAGACCGAAACAAAACCCACTTCCTGAGGAAAAAACTTTCAAAAAACTATTTATACTTGCCGGCATGTACGAGCAGTTTTTTAAGTGCCTGAATCAAAGTGATCTTGCACTTAAAAACCAGCTATTTCCAATCATTGACCCTTGTATTAGACTTCTTTGGATAGAAAAAGAATGGCCCGTTGTGCCTGATTGGCATTACCAAACTCTGTATCAACACATAATAAACCGTCACCCTGACTTACATTTCCTGGATCATTGTTTTTTAGAAAAATTAGTCGATAATCGTATTGCAGAATTAGACCCAAATGAACGTATGCGCAAACTGGCAACATTAGCAGTGAAAAAATATAGAGAAAATAAAGAGAAAATAATACCACAACCACAAGCTTATACTCCCGAACTTTCTCATTACAAGCAAGATATACAAATACATTATCCCAAGCTTGTTCAGAAATGCCTAATCAGTGCTTTGGAAAGGCAGAATATGCATGCTTTTGACGTTACTCAGGACTGCAGAATTATGATAATTGAAGAAATCGGATCATGCTGGAGTTTAACTGAAGAGACTGTTTCAGCTGCAATTGATAAAGCAATAAACCAGTATAGAATACGCCCTGAAGTTTATTTTACTCAATTTTCAAAAGGCAACGTAGTTGGCGGATCACCTGTTCCTCTCTATAATCAGCGAGTAATTAGAGATGCACGCTTACAAAGATTCGGTCCTCTGGAAAACAATCAAGACCCTGATGAGGGCGAGCCCCCCAATAAAAAACGACGCATAACTACTACTTAGCAACATCCTTAAGAACCAATCTAATCAGCTCTTCGCTGGAGAGATTTTCATCTTTGTGTTTAGCCAAAGACTTACTGGCATCATTAGGTTTATAGCCTAGGGATATTAAAGCGCTTAGAGCATCTTTGGTCGCATCGGTGCCACCTGAGAAATCACTTAAATCCATGCCACCTTCGCTATGCCAATCACTTAAACGTGTACGCATTTCGACTACTAATCTTTCTGCAGTTTTTTGACCAACTCCTGGCAAACGTACCAAAGTAGCGACATCATTATCCATAATGCATTGCACAAAAGTATCTGGTTCAACACCTGATAAAATAGTTAGGGCTAATTTGGGACCAATGCCACTAACTTTAATCAAAGAGCGAAATAGGCTACGCTCACTTTTGGTCATAAAGCCATATAAAGCTTGGACATCTTCGCGCACCACAAAATGCGTATATAACACTACTTCTTGATTAATATCTGGCAAGGTATAAAACGTTGTCATCGGCGCCTGGATTTCATAACCAATTCCGCCAACCTCAATCATTAACCATGGTGCTTGTTTTTCAACTAAGATTCCTGTAATTCTACCTATCATAATTTTTCCCTTCAATGTTCCTATCACCGTCATTCCGCGGCTTGACCGCGGAATCTAGCAAAGTCTGTCCGGCCTGGATCCCGCGGTCAAGCCGCGGGATGACAAACTTCCCTCGCGGGGTCAAGACCTGCCCCCCGTATTAGCATGGCAGATTGCCACAGCCAATGCATCTGAAGCATCTTCTTGCAAATCGCCATCAATATTTAATAACAATTTTACCATATGTTGCACTTGATCTTTAGTCGCCGCACCATAACCGACTATTGCCTGTTTGATCGACCGCGGTGAATATTCTGCCACCGGCAGATCTTGATTTGTAAGTGCTGCAATAGCCGCACCTCTTGCTTGACCTAGCTTTAAAGCGCCACGCGGATTAACATGCATAAACACATCTTCAATTGCAGATTGATCAGGTTGATGCAATTCAATAACTTCACTAAGATCTGAAAAAATTTGGCGTAGCCGCTGAGGAAATTCTTTATGAGAAGTACGAACACAGCCGCTAGCAACATACTCATATTTATTACCATCGGATTTAATTACTCCAAATCCGGTAACTCTAGAACCTGGGTCAATGCCAAGAATTATAGCCACATTTAAACTCGCTCTAAAACCTCATCAGGAATATCAGCATTATGATAAACATTTTGCACGTCATCTAAATCTTCCAACATATCAAGTAAGCGGAATAATTTTTCTGCAGCATCATGATCTAAAGTCACCTGAGTTTCAGGTATCATAGTGATTTCAGCATGCTCAGGATATACTTCAGAAACCTCAATCTCATCTTTTACTGTGGCAAAACTATCAACTGAAGTGAACACATCAATACTACCATCGGCATTATTTACAATGTCCTCGGCACCAGCATCTAAAGCCGCTTCCATGATTTTATCTTCATCACTGTCGGGAGCAAAAGTAATCATTCCTCGCTGCGCAAATAAATATGCAACCGAGCCATCAGTACCTAAATTACCACCAAACTTGGTGAAAGCATGACGCACTTCTGCAACCGTACGATTACGATTATCGGTCAAGCACTCGACTAAAAACGCCACGCCGCTCGGCCCATAACCTTCATAAAACAACTCTTCGACATGAGTTTCTTCACCACCACCAGCACCACGCGCGATAGCACGGTCAATAGTGTCGCGTGTCATATTTTCAGCCAAAGCTTTGTCAATGGCCAAACGCAATGCTGCATTCATACTCGGATCAGCGCCAGTTTTCGCAGCAACAGTAATCCCGCGAATTAATTTAGTGAAAATTTTGCCACGTCTGGCATCCTGACGCCCTTTGCGGTGCCTAATGTTAGCCCATTTACTATGTCCTGCCATAATAAACTCCTTCTACTTTTTAATAATACATTGTAAACCTAATTCTCGTAGTTGCTTCGCTTCTACCGGTGATGGCGCCTCTGTCAAAGGACAATTGCCACTTTGAGTTTTGGGAAAAGCAATAACTTCTCGAATTGACTTAGCACCCGTCATCAACATTACTATACGGTCCAAACCAAAGGCAATGCCACCATGTGGCGGACAACCATATTCCAATGCCGTTAACAAATGCCCAAATTCAGCTTGCGCGGTTTTGCGATCAATACCCAAAATTTCAAATACAGTATATTGCATTTCCGGCTTATTAATTCTAATCGAACCGCCACCAATCTCAGAACCATTTAGCACCATATCATATGCCTGTGATAAAGCTTTGCCTGGATGTTTGTGCAATTCTTTTGGATCAGTTTCAACCGGAGCGGTAAACGGATGATGCCGGAAAGTCCAACCATCGCCGTCTTTCTCAAACATCGGGAAATCGACAATCCACACTGGGCGCCAACCTCCCTCAACTAGCTTTAAATCATGCCCAAGTTTTACTCGCAAAGCTGCCATTGAGGCATTTACTATTTCTTCTTTATCTGCCGCAAAGAAAATAATGTCATCATTTTGAGCTGCTACACGCTCGAGAATATTTTGCACAACTTCAGGCTGCAAGAATTTCAATATTGGTGATTGTACACCTGCAACACCGGCATCAACATCAAGGACCTTAAAATATGCCAAACCTTTGGCACCATATTTTGCTACAAAAGCCGCATAATCATCTAAGTTTTTACGACTCATTTTGCAGCCATTTGGCATACGCATAGCCACAACTCGACTTTCAGCATCTTGAGCGGCAGAAGCAAAAACCTTAAATTCGCTATTTTCTACTAAATCAGCAATATCAATTAATTCCATCGGAATCCGCAAATCAGGCCGATCTGTACCAAAGCGACACATAGCCTCATCGTGAGTCAGACGTGGGAATTGATCTGGCAACGCCACATTTAATAAATCGGCAAATAACTGCCGAATTAATTCTTCAATCATATCTTGAATCTGCTTTTCGGTTAAAAATGAAGTTTCAATATCTAATTGGGTAAATTCTGGCTGGCGATCAGCACGTAAATCTTCATCACGAAAACACTTCACGATTTGGTAATAGCGATCCATACCAGCAATCATAAACATTTGTTTGAAAATCTGAGGTGATTGCGGCAAAGCATAAAAGTTGCCTTCATAAAATCGGCTTGGAACTAAAAAGTCACGTGCACCTTCAGGCGTAGCTTTAGTTAAGACAGGCGTTTCGATTTCAATAAATCCCAGTTCATCTAAATAATGCCGCATTCCTTTGGCAACTTTAGCACGAAACATTATGCGCTCTGCCATTTCCGGACGGCGTAAATCCAAATAACGATATTTTAGCCGAACTTCTTCGCTAACTTTTTGATAATCATCCAGCTGAAACGGCAATGGCTTGGCATGACCTAAAACTTCCAAATGACCACAAACAACTTCAATTTTACCAGACGCCAAATCTTCATTAACCATATTATCCGGGCGCGGCATAACTTTACCAGTGATTTTAATCACATCTTCATTATGCAATTTTTCTGCCAAAGCAAAAGCGCATTCATGTTCCGGTCGTACAACAACTTGTACCACGCCAGCGCGATCACGCAAATCAATAAAAACCAAGCCGCCATGATCACGACAGCTATGAGCCCAACCACAAAGTTCTACTTCTTCATCTAATAAAGATTCATTAACATCGCCACAATAATGAGTTCGCATATCTTTCCTCTTAAAACTATTGATAATACAAAGATAGTACGTCGAGAGCTTGTTATTATCAAGCAGAATTTGAGATTCAATTTAAAAGCGATGGGGGTCAGATCTTGATTTGTGGTTTGCTTTCAAAAAATACGATATTAATCAAACGGATAATGGATTTTTTGTTGATGATATACCTTAATTTATTCTAGCGTTGAGGACCACATATTTATAAACCAGCATCTCTGGGATCCGGATACGTTTGTGGGCAACCTGCTGTTCTGATACGAGAATCTTTAAGAAAAGCTTCACAACTTTTATAAAATCAATCGTCTCTCACAATCTTAGCGAACTCCATGGTAGCAAGCTCTATCTGACCGCCTTGCTCTGAAGCGCTGACAAGTGTGCCGTCACTCAGGATTTGCAATGCTTCAACTTTTCCACTATGTGCCTGCCATTGATTTTCAAGCTTACCTGCATTAAAAATAGAAATAAGACCATCTTCACTGCCAACTCCTACGCGGCCATCAAGCAGCGGTTTGATGCAGCTATGTTTTATGTTAAGAGTGCCAAGAACTTGAGCCGTTCTACAATCAATAAAATCAACTGTATCATCATAACCCACTACAAGATTCAAACCATTACTCAGCATATTTGTTTTGAAGGAGTTTTTTAAATTAATCTGACGATCCGGTAAAGGTGCAACGAGGAAGGTATCACGAATAACAACATAATTGTCAGAACTACTAACACCTCGATTCTCAATTGCGATTTTAAATCTACCAGCAAAATCAACATGCTGAAACTCTCTACGAACTACGCGCCCATTCTCCCAAACAACATTGCCGGTCTTCATGTCACAAACAGCTCTGTTATCTGTAAAGCATAACACAATAACCACTTCTCCAGTTTTTAGTTCTGACAAATGACTAAGAACACCTGCCCCACCGGGAATATTTGTTGTTATAGTTTTTATAGTTTTTGGCGTTGCGCGATAATCTATATTACCTTCGATAAAATACCAAGAATGTATAAGAACGTCTCTATCAATAAGAACCCCAAAGCGCCGCGACGCCTGTCGCAATTGCATTAAATAAGCAGTATCTAAATATGGAAAGATGCTCTTAACTAAAACCTCATCTGGAAGGCTTTCAAGATAAGATAGCTCAGCCTCTGATCCTTCTCCACCACCACCGGCAAGAGGACCTGCGCCTGAACAGCTTGAGCTTGATGACATCATAATCAACCCCCATATGAACTATTGAAATAGAATTCCATCTATAATACACATATAATTATAGCATATGAAAAAATAATTATAATATTAGGACTATTTCTTAACCTGATTTGGCATCAATACGCCCAAAGAAATTACCATTTTGATGGCCTCATCAACGCTGATATCTAATTCTGTAACATCTTTGCGTGGCAAGATCATCAAAAAACCTGAAGTTGGGTTTGGCGTTGTGGGGATAAATACTGTCACCATTTCCTTATCAATATACTGCTCAGCTTGACTAATTCCATGACCAGTCTGAAATGCTATACTCCACATACCTTTACGCGGATATTCAACTAATAAAACTTTGCTGAACGAAACACCGCCGTTTGTAAACAGTGCCTGTAATACTTTTTTTACACCGGAATGAATTGAATTCACTAACGGAATTCTGTCGATGATAAAATCCCATAATTTGATTAAGTACTTGCCTATAACATTAGTTGCAATAATCCCGGTTAAGAAAACTATAATAACAGTCAAGATCAAGCCTAATCCGTGAATGTGAAAACCAAATAAAGCATCAGGTCGATATGCCACAGGCAGTAAAGTAATCACACCATCAAAAGTGATAATTAAAAATCTAAACACTACAAAAACTATCAAAATTGGCAGCCACACCAAAATACCGGCGATAAAATATTTTTTAAGCATGACATCCCTCACATGGTTTTTTGCCGCTCATTGGACAAATTGATTCTTCTTGTATATGAACTCCAGCCGCCGACATTAGTTTGGTTAAAGCTTTTTTATCACATTTGGGGCACTGTTGTAACGGCTTATCAGATAATTTTTGCATCTCTTCAAATTGATAACCACAATTACTGCAGGCATATTCATAAATCGGCATTAGTAAACTCCTGGTAAAAACTTAAAATTAAAATATAATACAAATATATCACATAATAACAAACAAGGATAAAAATATGCGGACGAGTCAATTTTTACTAACGACTTATAAAGAAACACCAGCTGATGCTGAAATAATCAGCCATAAGTTAATGCTACGCTCTGGCATGCTAAGAAAAAATGCTGCTGGAATTTATACCTGGCTACCATTAGGTTTAAAAGTATTGCACAAAGTAGCTGATATAGTCAGAGAAGAAATGAATAACAGCGGTGCTTTAGAATTACTAATGCCGGCAATTCAATCTGCTGATTTGTGGCATGAAAGCGGCCGCTGGGATCAATATGGCCCAGAATTATTACGTGTTAAAGATCGGCACCAACGTGACTTTTGCTTTGGCCCAACTCACGAAGAAGTTATTACCGACTTGATGCGCCATGATCTCAAAAGTTATAAGCAGCTGCCTGTAACAGTCTATCAAATTCAAACTAAGTTTCGCGATGAAATTCGACCACGCTTTGGTGTGATGCGCGCCCGCGAATTTCTTATGAAAGATGCCTATTCATTTAACATTGACGCTGATTCGCTCAATGAAACATATAAAATCATGCATGATGCTTACACTAAGATTTTTACACGCTTAGGTTTGAAATTTAGAGATGTTTTGGCTGACACAGGTAATATCGGTGGTGCGCTGTCGCATGAATTTCACGTGCTTGCTGAATCCGGCGAAGATCAAATTGCATACAGCGATGAGAGTGATTATGCAGCTAATGTCGAGAAAGCTGAAAGTTTAGCGCCAACAAAAACCAGACCTGCTCCTAGCAAACCTATGGAAGTTGTCGACACACCAAAACAATATACTATAGCAGCTGTATCTGAACTTTTAAAAATTCCACCACAACAAATGGCTAAGACATTAATAGTCAAAGGCGCAGAAGTTCCTGTGGTTGCTTTGATTCTGCGCGGCGATCACGAATTAAATCATATTAAAGCCGAAAGATTACCTCAGGTAGCAGCTCCATTAGAATTTGCTACAGATGCAGAAATTGTTGCTGCCATTGGCTGCAAGCCCGGCTCTATCGGCCTGTTGAATTTGTCAATTCCGTGCATTGTAGATCGTGATGCTGCAGTCTTAGCCGATTTTGTCTGCGGCGCTAATAAAGAAGATCAGCATATAATTAATGTCAATTGGGACCGAGATGTGCAATTACCAGAAATTGCTGATCTGCGTAGAGTTGTCGCAGGTGACCCAAGCCCAGATGGCAAAGGCAAACTCCAAATCGCTCGCGGCATTGAAGTTGGTCATATTTTTCAACTCGGGGACAAGTACAGTAAAGCCATGAACGCCACTGTTTTGAATGCCAACGGCAAAGCTACTGTTCTTCAAATGGGTTGTTACGGCATTGGCGTTTCACGTTTGGTTGCTGCAGCAATTGAGCAAAATCATGACGAGCGTGGAATTATTTGGCCCAAACCAATCGCGCCATTTCAAGTAGCTTTAATTCCGATTAATATGCATAAATCACAACAAGTTCGCGAAGTGACAGAAAAGCTATATCAAGATTTACAAAACCAAGGCGTTGAAGTTTTATTAGATGACCGTAATGAACGCGTCGGTGTTATCTTTGCTGATATGGATCTGCTTGGCATTCCAACTCAAATAGTCATAGGCGAACGCGGTCTTAAAGAAGGCGCTATTGAATATAAAGACCGTAAGACTGGCACAGTACAAAATATTAAGTTGGAAAATATCAAGGAAATCATTAACAAAGAAAACTCATGACATTGTTGATATACAAAAATCGCATCAGGGACAGGCGATATCATGCATATTTGTCGAAGCTTTTAATATGTTTCTGTTTTATATGCGGCATTATTTTAGCGGCACAAGCAAATAACCAGCCAAAAATCATTAACAAGCCTATTCAATTTGGCAAAACCCGAATCTCTTTAACACGCCAATATCGTTGTAAACATTATAAGCTCTGCACAAAATCAATAAAAATAGTCCCGAGAATGATCGTTTTACATTGGACTGCCGAACCAACTTTGCAACAAGCATATCAAACCTTATATCCTGCTACATTGTCAGGTCGATCTGATATAGAAAAAGCCAGCACATTAAATGTATCAGCACATTATCTGGTTGCACGCAATGGTGTCATTTATAAATTAATGCCAGATAATTGGATGGCACGACATGTTATTGGCTTGAATTATTTGGCAATTGGTATTGAAAATGTCGGCGGCACCGGTGGTCACCAAAACCTTACACCGGCCCAAGTTAATGCTAACGTTTATTTAATTCGCATGCTTAAACACAAATATCCTAGCATAAAATACTTAATTGGCCATTCCGAATATAGACAATTTAGAAATACGCCGTTGTGGAAAGAAACAGATCCTGATTACATTACTTCAAAAATTGATCCCGGACCTAAGTTTATGCACCAAGTAAGAAAACGGGTTAAGTGCTTAGACCTATTATCGAGATATCAATCTAACTCATAATTCAAAATAATTATAAAAAATCCGATTTTTTTGCCTTAAACCATACCAAAACTTTATCCCAATACAAATGTTGAGCCTACAACCTCTGGAATGCCCAAATGATTATTAATAATTTTGAGAATATTGCTTTGCTTGATTATGGGCACATATAGCGCCGAAATATAGGCTGTCGCAGCCAAAACTAGATTGAAATTTTTCTGATTATCGCGCTGTTCGCTTAATGGCATATGCGCTTCCAAATAGACTTTGCTAGTCTCAAAGCCAACTTTGTAAGGCTCATTAATAATGACAACCTGGGTACCCAGAGCCACCATATCAAATAACTGCTCTACATCTTGATTATACATACGAATGCAACCAGCACTGCTACGTCTACCAATACCAACAGGGTCATCCGTACCATGAATCAAATAATCTGGCTGCGATAAACGCATGGCCCTTATTCCTAACGGGTTTTTAGGCCCTGGTGGAACTACTTTTGGTACAGGATCGCCTTGCTCTTCGCGATATTTTCTTATAGATTCCGGCACAGTCCAATATGGATTCTTTTGTTTTTGAGCAATTTTATATTTACCTAGCGGCGTATTCCACCCTTCTCTGCCGATACCAATCGGATAAACAAACACTTCATGCAGCTTATCAGATTCGTAATATAGTCTTAGCTCTGCTAGATTAATCACAATATTATTATGTAATTCCGGTGGTAACACATAACGAGTTGGAATAATCAAGATAGTCCCGGGTGCCGGGTTATCGGCGTTGACACCTGGGTTTGCCTCGAATAAGTTGTAATAACCAGTGTCATAGCGCTCTGCAATAGTCGCGTAAGTGTCATCGGATTTGACCTGGGCAAAATGCAATTCACCAACCACATTACCAGCTGCCGGCAAATCGAACTCTGCCGCCATCACGTTTGCACAGACAAAGAACCCCATTAATATTAAAAGTAAGTGTTTCATTGGCTAATATTATAAAACAAATTCAAGTTTTTTTCATGCTCGCTGGCGAAATTACATAACTAATTAAACACCCGAATAAAATAATCAGCCATGATAAATATAACCATAATAGAAATATCGGGACAGCAGCCAATGCCCCATAAATCAATTTATAGGTAGGAAATTTAAGCATGTAAACAGTAAAGCCGCGTTTTAATAGCTCAAAAAAGACAGTAGCTACAGCTGCACCGATAGCGGCATCTCTGAACCTTACCTTGCGATTTGGCACTGCAACATACAACAACGAAAACACTAAAAAGGTAACGATATAAGGCAATATTGCATTTAAAATTACTTGCACTCCCGGAACCAATGCGGCCTTGGATAGGAGAGGATGAGTCACAAACACCCCAACAGTAATTAATACCGGCGCTAAAGTAATAACAGCCCAATAAACCAAAAAGGCTTGGAGAAAATTGCGACGTTTTGTGACGTGCCAAATATTATTAAATGCAGCTTCAAGTGAAAACACCATCATTACTGAAGTCACAAATAAGAACAACACTCCTGTAGCTGACATACCTTTGGTGTGACTCATAAATTCATGGATATGCTGTTGCACTAACTGTGCTGACGATGCAATAAAATTATCCAAAATATACTGCTGCACTTGAGCACTAATTTTACTAAATTCGGGAAAAACCGACATAATCGCAAACGCGACAGTCAGTAAAGGCACCAAAGATAATAAACTAACATACGACAGCCCGGCAGCCTGTGATGGACCATTACCATGCAGAAAATCAATTATTAACTCATAACACCATCTTGCTGAACGTTTTAACATATCTTTATAGCCTTATTTAGACTCTTCTTCACACCTGCAAAATTTGCGGCAAAAGATATTATATAGCCAGATAAAAATTAGGCCGCCAATAAATCCATCTAAAAAACCCCAGACTGCGCCAATTAGTGCGCCGATGAAAGTCGCATGATAACCGATATAAAGCGAGCTCATGGCTATAACAAAACCAACACCATAATTCCCCCAGGTTCCTGCAAATATTGCCATAATGAACAATACGAAGCCCCATAGAATTCCGCATGCCAAACCGAAACTAACAGCATGTAAATGGTTACATTCACATTTTTGGTTCATAACAACCTCCTTGATTTGTTAAATATTGTTTATATTGTAATGATTTATACTACCTGTTGTCTAGTGATCATATTTTGATTCTACCAGGGGACCGTATTGACATAATCACACCAGATAAAATTATGATTGCTATTCCAACATAGGTGTACCACATTGGGACGATACCCAGCCAAATCCAGTCAATAAAAGCTGAAAATATAAGCACAATATTAATAAAAGGAGCTAAACTAGCTGCTTTATTAAGGCGCGCATAGGCCAATAATCGACTTATTTTATTAACTATACTAAATACAGAGAACAATAAGACAATTGCTATTCCTGGCCAGACTAGAAAGACATCAGGAGAAACCACACCAATACTAGGCATCCTAACAAGCATTACAATGAAAGCGATTAGACTGGTAAGGCCATAATTAAAAAAGTTAATCGTGATTGGATCTTGTTTTTTCGAGACGTAATGTTGCGTAATCTGAGAACAGGCCGCAAATAACCCCGATAACAAACCAATAAATATATTAAAACCAGAGATATGTCCGATTGGACCCAAGGTAATGCCAACCCCAACAACTCCAACTATAATTGCAATAAATGTTTTTATTTTTATTTGATGCCGAAAAACAATCCTGGCTAAAAACGGTGTAAATATTCCACTAGTTGAGTAAAGCAATATAGCTATTAATAAGCTGCCTCGACTTAACAAATAGAAAAAGCAATATTGTGATATAACGACAAATATTGCTCGCAATACATAAGCTAGCAAATTAATTTTACTACCATTTTGTTTGCGGAAAAATAAGTATAACGGGCAAGTTATAATAAACGGCGCAAAAAATCGCACGAATATGACAATACTCAAATCAGCGAACAATGTTAACTGCTTACCAAATGCACCCGCCACAGCCAAGCACAGCCCTGACAACAATGCCAAACTGACGACTATATAATGGTCCCTGGTTGAAATTGGTGTGTGCTTCATTTAATCAGCAATGCCGTTGTTGTAACCGCGGCAATCCTAGATAAAAAATGCAGGCTTGCATCTTTCTCAGCATCATTGGCAGCTTCTGTCGCATCACTAACAATAGTAACAGCAAAATCACGATCATGTGCCTCACGTGCTGTTAGCTCTACAGCATTATTAGTTGCCACTCCGGTAAGTACTAATTTCTCTATTTTATTAGCCCGTAAGATAAGATCAAGATCAGTACCATAAAATGCACTGACTCGGTGTTTAATTATTTCAATGTCATTGTCATTTCGATTTAAACTATCACAAAATTGACTGCCCCATTCGGATATTTTTAATCTTTGATTGGTTTTAGCAGTTCTAAATAATGGCGAGACATCTGACCCATCTTGATAATTTTCTCTAAAACCTAACCGAACATGGGCAATTAACGTATCTTTTTTTCTACCCCATGCCAATATTTTATTAATATTTTCAATAACTCTATTTTGCTCGATTCGATCAGCATAACGTGCCAGTTTCCCATCTGCATGACAGATATCGTTAATAATATCTAGTGTAATAATAGCTGTTTTCATAATTTATCCCTTATTTTTTGTTTTTCAAGCCTAATCTCCATGGCACTTTGAAATTGCTTAATGACACCACTTGATTGCTTAATATTTTCTGCAGTAATTCCTGAAAATAGTTCTTTAGCTAATTCCAGAGATTGACTTTTAATAGATTGGGTTTTAGCTAATCCAGATTTAGTTAAACTTAACTGAACGAACCGTTTATCATCCTTACTAGCAATCCGAGCAACCAAGCCCTTTTCTACAAGCCGATCCAGTGATCGCGTTAGTGATGAATGCTCCAATACAACACGCTGCGCCAACTCTTTTTTTGTCGCCTGCTTCATTCTATACAAACCATAAAGAATTCGCTTATCAGTTGGTGTAAGTTGTTCGTTCTCTAAAATTGGCCGGCGTAAACGTTGCCATAACAACACAGCCTGACCCCAAGTATCAATAAATTCTTTAATTATCTCATCTGCCATAAGTTAAACCCTCAAATATGTAACGCAGTGCATTATAACTTAGCGCGTTATACTTGTCAAGCAATTGCACCTAACTCATAAACTAGTCTATAATAAACAATTTAAGAGAGTTAATTATGGATTGGCGCACACAATTACGTATCAACGACAGACGCACTAAAATTGTCATTAGTTTATTTATTCTGATTTATCTGGCAGTCGGCATGCTGATTGACTTATATTTACACTCCGGCACGATAACTACGCAATATGGTACGCAATATATTCCACTGTCTGTAACATTTCACAGCTTAATAACGTTTCAAATAATTCCATATGCAACACTGCTTATGGGCGCAGTTGCTGCAGTTTCCATTATTATTACTTTTGCGATGCATGACAAAATTATGCTGTTAGGCACTGAATATCGCGAAATAACTCCACACACAGCCAAATCTTTAGAAGAAAAACAGCTATATAACGTAGTTGAAGAAATGAAAGCTGCAGCCGGTTTACGTTATATGCCTAAGGTTTACATCATTGAAGCAGATTACATGAATGCTTTCGCCAGCGGTTATAGCGAAAAGTCTGCTATGGTTGCCATAACTCGCGGCCTGATACAAAAATTAGATCGTAGTGAATTGCAGGCCGTTATGGCTCATGAACTAAGTCATATTCGTCATCATGATATCAAATTAACTTTAATTGCATCAGTGCTGAGTAATTTAACGCTGATGGCCATTGATATCATGTTTTACGGGGTTATTTTCGGTCGTGGTCGCGATCGCGATAATCGTCTGGTTATGGTAATTATACTGTTGCGCTTTATATTGCCATTGCTGACAGTGATTTTAATGTTGTATTTAAGCCGTACGCGTGAATACATGGCTGACGCTGGCGCCGTAGAATTAACTCGCGATAATGCACCGCTTGGCAAGGCGTTACTGAAAATAAGCAATGACCATCAAGAAAATAGTAAAACCTATGGCCAGGCATATATGCAAACGCCTCACGAAGATGTAAGGCGTGCAGCGTATATTTTTGATCCAATTCAAGCCGGTGTTGAGCCTGTTAAATCGATGTCGACTATGTTTTCGACTCACCCATCGATTAAAGATCGCCTCAAAGCTCTTGGTTTTAAATCAAAATAACATCACAACCCGTAGGGGCGAACGGCTGTTCGCCCATTTTGAATTAGGTGCCATATCATTATTAGGGCGAATACATAGATTCGCCCCTACAATATATGACGAACGTGCCACAGGTATTATCCTAACCCATCTGCCTCAAAGTAATAACAACACGACGATTCTTTGCTCGGCCAATGGTTGTGGAATTACTGGCAACTGGATTACGCTCTCCAAAACCTTGAGTAAAGACACGATTGCTGCTTATGCCCTGCGCAATTAGATAGCTGCCAACACTTTTGGCACGACGTTCTGACAAAGTTTGATTATATGAGGCTGAACCAACATTATCAGTGTAACCAGAAACTACTATATTAGTCTTATTATATTTCTTCAAAACTACCGCAACAGAATTCAACACATGATAAAAACTGGCATTAATATCGGAACTATCAAATTTATAAGTAACATCGGCCGGCATTATCAATTGTGTTTCATTCCCTCTTTTTACCAATTGAACGCCAGTCCCTCGAAGTTGCTTACCTAATTCATTATTCTGATAGTCCATATAACCACCAGTTGCGCCTCCCGCAACAGCACCAATTGCGCCACCAATCAAAGCACCTTGAGAACCGCCAACTAAGGCGCCAATACCAGCACCAACAGCAGCTCCACCAACACCTCCTAAGGCTGCACGGCTTGCTTGCGATTCGCCTGTATACGGATTTGTAGTACATCCAGCTAATAAAACTGCAGCTAGAATCACCATGATCAATTTACTAATATTATTTTTCTTCATAATTTATCCTCTTTTTTTTTGCATATATTCATAAAACTAGGCAAAATGATACTTAATATATTTAATTTGAGCAATAACTATGAAAAAAATTATACTGATACCTTTATTATTGATGTCATCTTTAGCATTGGCAGCTCAAGCTAACCATGGCCCTTATCTTGGCGGCCAAATCGGGCATATCGATACTCATACCGCAAAATTCGGCACTGATTGGTCGGCATACAGGCTGTTTGGCGGCTGGCGTTTTGATGACAGCTTTGCTGTTGAAGGTGGATATAGTCACCTTTTTAACAATAAGAACGGCAGATTACGTGGTTATGATCTAGTAGGGAAAGCCATTGTGCCATTAGCACATAATTTTGACATGTACATTAAAGCAGGTGGCATGTATACCAGTCAGGATCTCAAGACGAAACAAGATAAAAGCAGGCCTCTACCGCTCATAGGTATTGGCGGCGGCTTTAACATCGTCAAAGGATTAAATCTTGAAGCATCATATAGTTATGCTTGGGGATATAGTGACATTAGTGATATTGATTTTGCAGCTCTGGGATTAACCTATACTTTTAACGTGACGTAATACTTAGAAGGTATTTATATCAACAAATGGCATGCCAGCCCGCTTGGCAGCCTCAAAGCCAGGTTGACTGTCCTCAAAAACTAAACATGCTGCAGGTTCTATACCCATGCGTCTGCTGACTTCTAAGAAAACATCAGGATTGGGTTTGCCGTGTTTGACATCACCAACAGTAACAACGTCGGCGAATAAATCTTTTATTCCAGCAGATTCCAATAAAATATCAACTTCATCCGGCTGACCGCCTGAGGCTACAACCATTGGTAAAATGCCGTGATATTGATGCACTATTTTAATAATTTTATCTATCGATTCTACTTTATTAAGATGCTTTGCAAGGAAAATTTTGCTTTTAAGCCATGTTATTTCTATGGGATCAACATCGTAATTAAAATATTTATTTATGATTGCTACGGATTCAACATTACTTATACCAAAGATTTTTTCTTCAAACTCAGCTTTAGTAAAAAATTTTTTATTAATTTGATGAAAAGCCTCTTTCCAAGCTGCATAATGAGCATTTAGAGTATTAACTAAAGTTCCGTCACAATCGAAAATTAAAAGTTTTATATTCTCTGCTATCGAAAACTTGGACATATTTTTTCCTAATATTAATAATTAAACTAATAAGCGAGGATCCAGTACTTTGGTGTCATTGCGAGCACAGCGAAGCAATCCAGTTTTTAAGATAAATTGCTCTTGGATTGCCACGTCGCTTCCTTCGACAAGCTCAGGACAGGCTCGCTCCTCGCAATGACGATTTCTAGCTGGATTCCCGCCTGCGCGGGAATGACGTGTTTGAGCTGAATTATGGCCTGCGCAGGAATGACGCATTTAGTGGACAAAGCCACGATTAGACTGCTTAATAGCATCAGCAAGTAATTTAACTTCAGGACAATCGGCTATCATGGCCTCAAGTTTTTCAACGATTTGCTCTTTGAGTAAGTCTTCCTGGAAAATAATGCCATACGCCTGCTTGAGTTTCTGAATAGTCTCAGTGCTAAAACCATTACGTTTTAGACCAACCAAGTTAAGACCAAATGATTTTCTTTTATTAGTCTCATTATGTGCTGATACCAAAGTATAGGGTAAAACATTTTTATTAATTGCCGTGGTACCGACAATAAAACAGAAAGCACCAATCTCACAAAACTGCGACACCACAACGAAACCACCGAAAATCGCACTATCAGCGACAGTAACATGTCCTGCAAGTGTGGCGTTATTTGCCAAAACAATTTTATCACCCAACAAACAGTCGTGAGCAATATGCACATAGGCCATGAGGAAATTATTATTGCCTATTTTGGTAGTTTCACGGCCTTCGACAGTCCCACGATGAATAGAACAATATTCACGGATTATATTATTATCGCCAATCTCAACAGTTGTCGGCTCACCCTTATAGCCCCAGCTCTGCGGTTCTTCACCGATTGAGGCAAACTGATAGATTTTATTGTTCTTGCCTATTTTAGTTTTGCCAGTGATAACAACATGAGGACCAACAATAGTACCAGCATCTATTTCGACATCAGGACCAATAATGGTATAAGGACCAATTTTTACATCCTTAGCTATTTTAGCTTGAGGATCTACGAGAGCAAGTTTATCAATCACAATAATTCCTACCTGGCTATCATTATATTTGCAGTGCAGGCTATTTCGCCTTCCACCATTGCTTGGGCGTTAAACTTCCATAAATCTTTTTTGTGCCGTTCTACAGTTACGTGCAATTTTAACTGATCACCAGGTATCACTATCCTTTTAAAACGCACTTTATCGATTCCGGCAAAGTAAAAAAGCCGCGTATCATCGGTCATACAGTAGACTAAAATCCCAGCTGCCTGCGCTAAAGCTTCTATCATTAGAACCCCTGGCATTACTGGATTATTGGGGAAGTGTCCGGTAAAAAATGGTTCGTTATATGTAACATTTTTTAAAGCTACGATCGATTCTGCTTCATATTCTAAAACGCGATCAACTAACATAAATGGATAACGATGTGGTAATAATTCTAAAATCTTATGAATATCTAAGTCTTCAATATTAGCCATATTACATATTCTCCAATTCTTTTATTTTTCCTGATAATTTATGCAGCTTTAAGATAGCAACCAATGTTTTAAGCCACTGGCGATGCGGTTGCACAGTTAATCCTGATGAATAAATACCCGGCTTTTCAATAGTAAGTCCTACTGTACTGGCTCCAGTTATAATCGTCTGGTCAGGGATATTAATATGTCCATTTATAGCAACAGCTCCACCGATCATACAATATCTACCGATAACTGCACTACCAGCAATGACAGTACAACCAGCTATTGCCGTGTGAGCTCCAATCTTAGCATTGTGGCCAACTTGAATTAGATTATCTAATTTAACGCCATTTTCAACTATTGTATCTTCCAATGCACCACGATCAATGCAAGTGTTGGCGCCAATTTCAACATCATCACCGATAATCACACTACCCAACTGCTGAATTTTAACCCAAGTGCCTTTGTCATTAGCCATACCAAAACCATCAGCACCAATAACAGCTCCGCCATGAATAATGACGCGGTTGCCAATATTGATCTTATGGTAGACCGTAACATTTGGAAACAAACGACAATCTGCACCAATTACAGTATCATCACCGATTACACACCCAGGTGAGATTACGGTATTCGCACCAATCTTAACATCATTACCAATAACACAATTAGCCGCGATACCAGCAGAATCTGCAATATCACAATTGTCTCCGACTATAGCCTGAGCGTGAATTCCAGATTCAACTTCCGGCACATCAGAAAACCAACTGCTCAACCTAGCATAAGCGACATAAGGATCAGGAGCAATCAAAGCATTGCCTTTATATGTTTCTGCATCTTTAGACGCTAAAATCACCGCTCCTGCTTTGGTTTCAGCTAAGAAATCGCCCATAGTAGCAGCAAAACCGGCAGCTTTACCAAAAAAACTAATTTGTCCTGCTGCTGCCTTGTCAAGCGGAGCTAAGCTAGTGATAAGATAATTCTCATCACCACGTAACTCTGCCTTCAAAAAATCAGCAATCTGCTTTAAGGTATATTGTTTATTTTGCATTCGAATACTAAATTATTTCATTGCTTTGAGTACTTGAGCAGTTATATCCATATCAGCATCATTGTAAACAACACTTGATTTAGTGACGATCAAGTTCAATTTCTGCTGCGATGCAACGCCATCAACTATCTTTTTGATTTGTACAAAGACTTTTTGCATAGCTTTATTTTGTGCAGCTATGACAGCGTTACGAAAATCACCTTGTTGTTTTTGAAAATCATGTTGCTCAGAAGTTATTTTCTTTTCTAAAGCAGTTTTATCATTGGCTTTCATGACAGCGCTATTCTTCTCATAATTCTGCACATCATTCTGTAATTGCTTTTGCTGTGCCTTAAGCTTGCCTTCCTGTGAGCTAAACTGTTGCTTTAACTGAGCCTGTACAGCTTTAACCTGAGGCGCATTCTTCAATAACTTCTGCATATCAAGCACACCAACATTAATATCAGCAGCGGCTATACCTGCAAATGCCAGCATCACCACTGAAAGTATTACTACCATAAATTTTTTCATTCTATTTCTCCTAATATTTTAATTAAAAACTAGCACCCATCTGGAACTGGAACAACTCGCTTTGATCGCCAGGCTTTAACCGCAAAGGCTCAGCCAAACTAAATACTAATGGCGCAAATGGAGATCTCCATTCCAATTGAATTCCAACTGAATAACGTAATTGATTTAACCTTATACCATTAAAATTGCCTCGATGCTTGTCAGATACTCCTTCGGTAGTATAAATATTACCTGCATCAAAAAATGCTGTAGTTCTAACCGTTTCACCCAATGGATTTGGGAAAATCATGCCGAGACTACCATTAATAGACACATTACCACCCAGGGAATTTCCATCTGAATCTTTAGGTCCAAGGCTGTATGATTGATAACCTCTGACAGATCCTAAACCACCACCATAATAATCTTGGAAAAATGGCAGGTCGTGATCACCACCATAGCCTCCGCCGTAACCAAAATAAGCATGTGTATCTAAAATGAGATAATTCTTATAAATCGGATGATAATAAGTTGCCTCATAGCTGGCTTTATAAAAATTCAAACTCCGATCAAATACAGGCGCGCTTAGCTGTAGACTAATAGATTGCATGAATCCTTTAGTTGGAAACAAAGCACGATCGAGATTACTATAACTTAAGCCTGTGTTTAGTTTAACCAGGTCAAATTCCGAACCATTTTTATTGACAAAATCTTTATACTCTTGGGCTGAATCACTATACAGTTTAATCATGGGGTGCGCATAACCGTAACCAGCACTGATAGTACTATGCTCAGAAATTGGAATGTAATAACTAGCAGTAGCTCCTAGATTATCTTCTGTGTAAGTACTCATATTCCAGTCACTATCAGCTTTCATCCGCTGTCCAAACACATTCATGCTGAAGCCAATGCCATTCATAGTGGCATAAGGATTATAATAGTTGACACTATATACTTGACTATATTCACTATTGTTAACACTCACACCCACACTCTTGCCGGTACCCATAAAATTATGTTCTGTTACAGAACCACCATATATGAAGCCATCTGCATCTGACCAACCAACCTGTGCGCTGGCTGTAGCAGAAGAATCTTCTTTAACTTTATATTTTAAATCTACCTCATTGGGATGATCAGGC